>JGI12210J13797_10278561_pt1 | contig 26339 bp, 24 predicted proteins | sample ElkSlonscriptome_3_FD_13797 | JGI IMG/M metagenome (IMG submission 13797) | reverse complement strand
GGCCGGCCGGTGCCACCCGGCCGGTTCTCATCCGACGCGCCTGCGAATCGCTGCGAGGGCGCCGACCCCGAACCCCACGAGCATCAGGAAGCCTGCCGTGGCCGCAGCTTCCAGGCTCGGAGCGGGACCCGCCCGTACGGCCTCGCCGCGGGCCACGGCATCCCTGTAGACCCAGTCACCGGGGTGCATCCCGAAGGCCGACTCGAAGGCGACGTCGAAGGCCGCGTCGGACCTCCAGAATCGTGCGAACGCCCGGGGCCCGAAGTCCATCTCCAGCCGGTTGAGCAGGTCGAACCCGAGCCCGGCGATGAAGGTGTGCGGGATCCTCTCGACGACCGTGGTCGGCCCCGATGGACCGGGACGGGCCCCCTCCGGAAAGAATTCCTTCATGCATTCCGCGCGTCGCCCCGCCAGACACCCGCGCAGCAGGACGTTGATGCCGTAGACCGGGAAGTCTCCGGTCAGCACCGAGCCCACGTCGAGGGCATCCGCGGCGAGATCGCTGGCCTTTCGTATCGCGAAGCTGTTCTCTGGAAGCCACTCGAACGTCGCCCCGTCCCAGCTGGAGCGGGCGCCGAGCCATGCACGGACCTCCTCGCCGGGCATCCCGTGCCTGTGCACGAAGGTGCAGCCGGCGAGGAGGTCCGACCGCCACATGCCCTGCTCGATCTCGCGGCGTTCGACACTCGTCCGCGGCTCCATCAGGCGTCGACGGGCCCATCGGAGAAAGTGACCCGGGTGTACGCTCCGCTCCCCGAAGCTCACCACGCGGAGACAGTACGGCGTACCGTCGTGGAATCCGAGAATCGCCGCGGCCCGCGGCCCACGCCCCACCGTCTCCGGATGGGACTCCACGTACATGCCGATCGCGATCTCCTCGTCGGTCAGCCGGACCAGATCCGGTTGTTCGAGGGCGGCCAGGATCGAGTCCTGTTCCGCCTCCGAGAGTGCGCGTCCGGCAGGCCACCCCATGTCGACGGGGGAGCCCGCGCGGGAAGCCGCGACCGCACGTGGCCCGAGTTCCCGGGCCCACCGGTCCCGCGACAGGCGCGTCGCCGCCTCGGTACTCGCGTCACGGACCTCCTGTCTGGCGTCACGGATCGACGCCATGGGGTCGGGCTCTCCCCGTCGTTCCCTCGGGCGGTCGTCGCTGCGGGTCGCGGCCCACGCGAACGCCAGGACCATTCCCCCCAGCAGCGCGACCGTCCACGCCCCCGTGCCGGGACGGCGCCACCAGGTCCTCATCCCAGCCTCCAGCGCGTGGAGCGCAGGGCCAGAAGGGCGAAGCCACCCGCCCAGAGCAGGGAAACGGGGCCGGGCGGATCTCCACCGACCTTCTCGAACATTCCCTCGCCGTTCATGGCGTCGGCCCGCCACGCGGTGATGAGGTCGCGCGTGGGCATGCCGGAGATGGCCTCGAGCTGCTCCCCGACGTCGACCCCTGCCGGAAGTCTCTCGATGCGATCGAGTGCGCCGGGTCCACCACGCTCGAGTGCGTAGGCGACGACCGAGCCTCGGACGTATCGGTCCGCCTGGAAATCCGCCGAGATGCTTCTCCGGGACAGCTGCCTCAGGCAGCCGGTCCTGGGGACCGGGAGTCCGGTGCGCCGACTCCGGCCGATGCACTGGAGCAACGGGATCGTGGCGCCGTGTTCCTCCAGCATGCGGGCCCGGCTTAGCGAGTAGTATCCACGCCAGGCCCGCAACCGCGTCTCGTCCGATCCGTCATCCTCGACGAGCAGAAATCGGGCGCAGGCGTCGATATCGCCGAACTGAAGGCATCGAAGCCCCGTCGGATCGGCGACCATGGCCATCGATCTGAGCGCCGCGAGGGGACGGTAGTCGTCGCCCCAGCCTGCCCCCGCGGACCATGTACCGATCGGCGTGGGGACCGAGGCGATGATGTGGGCGGTCACCCTTTCGCCGATCCGGCGGAGGCCGGCGTCCGAGTACCGATACCACACAGGGGCGCCGGACTCGGAACGCGCTCGGGGCGGGGGGCGGAGCGGACCGAGCTCCGCGGGTAGGTAGAGGTGGATCGGGGAAATCTCGAGATCGTCGAGATCCCCGAGGGTCGCCTCGAACGCCGCCAGGACGGGCAGGACCTGTGCCGCCACCGGAGGGGTCCCGCTCGGGCGCCGAATCACGAGCGGCCCGATCGTCTCGGTGAGGCCGCCCTCCTGGATCCGACGCAGCGCTCGCTCGGCCTGGCGTTCGCGCCCCTCCTCGGCGGACGCTTCCAGACCCCTGATCGCCTCCATCCGATTTTCGAGGCGTGTCATCTCCGCCTCGAGGCGGGCTCGCTCGGCCGCGGTGATCAGGGCGTCCTGCGCCCGGACGGGTGCACTCGCAACGGCGAGCCCGACCAGGATCACCAGGGTCGCCACGCATCGAGCGCTCGACCGGGAAGAAGGCGGCACCCTACACATCGAACAGCATCCAGTTGCCCGAGAAGATCGACAACGGGCCGTCGTTCTCGATCAGGAGTGAGTGGGCGAGCTGCCCGAGATCGATGGCGCCGATCGGTGCCCAGAAGCCCCCGAGCAGATCCAGAGTCGGCTGTCCCGCGATGACCAGCGCGAAAACGGCGCCGATGAAGATCGTCGCCGTGCGCATCGTGCCGGATGCGAGGGCGAACAGGAGGGCGAAGGCGGTCTGGGTGGCGACGAAGAAGTGGATGGACAGGTTTCCGGGATAGCCTCGGATCCCGACCGGCAGGTCGGCCAGCAGGGAGGAGAGCCCCGCACCCAGCGCGAACACCCCCGTCGTGGCGGCCACGAGGATCGTGCCACCACCGAACTTGATCGCCACGTACTTCCAGCGCGCGATCGGAAGGGACAGCGCATAGATGTGATCGTGCCTGTGATCCCACGTCCACGCGCAGAGTCCGATCACCGCTCCCGCGATCGCCGCGAGGACCGGGAAGCCGAGCCCCCAGATCGCCGCCCCGTCGATCACCGACCAGGCGCTCGTGGCCTCCAGGGAGTCTGCCGCACCGGAGGCCTCCCAGGTCGACCACCCCGCCATCAGGGGCAGGCCGAAGGCGGCCACGAGCACGGGAAGCATCGGCCATCGGGCTGCACGCCAGTGCAGCTTCAGCATCTGCATACTCATCTATCGTCCTCCCTCGAGTTCTGAATCCGCACCGATTTGAGCAGCTCGACGAACCCCTCCTCGAGGTCGAGATCCACCACCTCCTGGACGGTGACGCCGGCCTCCTCGAGCAACGCCCGATGTGGCCCCTCCCACCCATGGACGACCCACTCCTCGCAGGAGCGGATCCCGTTGGCGGGAATACGATCGAGGAGCGAGAACGGGGTGCCGTTGGCCGGGATCCCCCTGGCGTTCAGGAGACGGAGACGCTTGATCCCCCTCTTGAACTCCTGGACGGGAACCTCGGTGATGAGGGCTCCCCGATCGATGACCCCCACCCAGTCGCAGAACCGTTCGAGTTCGTGAACGAGGTGCGACGAGATGAAGATCGTGGCGTCCGTTTCCGCCACGTAGTCGAGCACCGTGGTCATCACATCTCTCCGGATGACCGGGTCGAGACCGTCCGTCGGTTCGTCCAGGATGAGGAGGTGGGGGCGCACGGCGAGCGCGAGGAGCATCATCAGCTTCCCCGTCTGCCCCTTGGACATCCGCCTGATCTGCTGATCGGGTCGAAGGTCCAGTCGCTCGAGCAGTTCGGTCGCCCACAGCGCGTCCCATCTGTGATGGAAGGAGGCGTGGACGTCGATCGCCTCCTTGACCGTGAGCCGCGAGAAGAGGTGCGGCCGCTCCGGCACGTACCCGACCCGCTGCAGCACCCGGGGGAGCGCGCGCGGGACCGATTCGCCCAGCATGCGGATGTCGCCACCCTCGGGCTTCATCATCCCCATCATGAGGCGGATCGTGGTCGATTTTCCCGCCCCGTTCGGGCCGAGGAAGCCGTAGATCGAGCCCTGGGGGACACGGAGAGTGAGCTTCTCGATCGAGAAGTCGTTTCCCGCCCTCCAGGTCACGTCGTCGAATTCTATGGCGTGGATCACGACGGCACCTCCGTAGATGCACCCTCGTGCGCGCGCACTTCGTCGGCGACCGCATCGAGTAGCTCCTCGCCGGACAGTCCGAGCCTGGCCCCCTCGGCAAGTGCCGAGCGTGCGATCTCGATGGCACGGCGGCGGCGCTCCTCCTCCCGCTTCATCACCGGGAGGTCGCGGATGAAGGTGCCCTGGCCGTGGCGCTTCTCGACGAACCCGTCCGCGGCCAGCTCGCGATACGCCTGGACCACCGTCGCCGGGTTGACGCGGAGCTCTCCCGCAAGAGAACGGACCGAGGGGAGCGCCTCACCGGCGCTCACCTGACCGGATGCCACGGCCACGCGGACTCTGGACGCGATCTGCTCGTACAGCGGCGTAGGGCTTCTGGGGTCGATTCCATCGAACACGGGAGGGGCGGCTGAGGTGTATTGGTGTTTTAGTGTATCAGTTGACCCATACAGCAATACACCCGAGAGTGCTCCTCCGCAAGTGCCGCCGAATCCGACGCGCCATGGTCGCCGACCGGTGGAGTCGATCGGCCGCCCGCCCGGGGATGGACCCGCCCACCCCCTGATCGGTATGTGGGGACGACGAATTCCCGGCGACATTGCCGATCCCCGAACCCACACCGACTGCGATGAAGTACTGGCTGATGAAGTCCGAGGCGGACGTCTACTCGATCGACGACCTGAAGGAGGACGGGCACACGATGTGGGACGGCGTGCGCAACTATCAGGCGCGGAACAACATGCAGGAGATGAAGGAGGGGGACCTCGTTCTCTACTATCATTCCCGCCAGCGGCCGTCGGCGGTGGTCGGCGTGGCCCGGGTGGTGAAGGAGTCCTACCCGGATCCGACCCAGTTCGACCCGGACAACAAGTACTTCGATGAGAAGTCGGACGAGGACGATCCGCGCTGGTGGCTCGTGGACATCGAGTTCGTCCAGAAGTTCGACCAGCAGGTGGGGCTTCCGGACGTCAAGGAGGTCAACGCGCTCTCCGACATGGTCCTGGTCAACAATTCCCGCCTCTCGGTGCAGCCCGTGAAGAAGGACGAGTTCGACCGCATCCTGAAGATGGCGGGCGCCGAACTGCAGGTCTGATCGGTCCTGCGCTCTCGCTCCGAGGAGCTCGGTCCCGCCGAGGGTCCGGACCGCCGCCGCCGGCCGCATCCGCCGAGGCGAGACCGAAGACGACGTCCCCCGTGGGCGGTACGGCCCGTCGCAGCTGCCTCAAGACCGCGTCCGGCTCGAGGGTCCGGTCTCGCTCCTCCTCGTGGAGACGGAAGTATCGGGCGACCAGCAGGACCTCTGCGGCGTCGTGTGCGGAGAGGGCGCCGGGGCCGGCCTCCGGCCCGGTGAAGGCGTCCACGATGCGCCCCCGCGCTCGCTCCACCCCTTCGGGACTTCGCGGGACGGGCAGGTGGTCGCGGATGCGTCCCGCCCGGATGAGGTAGAGTCGGTCGCGTCCGGCGTGGCCCCGCGCCCGGTAGATGAATCGCAGGCTTTCGACATGGCCCCGGAATGCGGTCAGCTCCTGCTGGAACATGCGGAGGCGCTGAAGCCGATCCCGCAGGATCGCGGCGTACTCGAAGTCCATGCGCGCCGCCGCCTCCTCCATGCGTGCCTGGATTCGGTGCAGTGGAGTCCGGGTGCGGTTTTCTAGGAAGCGGCGTGCCTCGTCGAGTCGGCGGAGATAGTCTCCGGCCGAAACCATTCCGGCGCAGGGGCCCATGCACGACCCGAGCTCCGCCCTCATGCAGAGGGGGGTTCGCTCGCCGGAGCCGAAGATGTCGAGCTGGTCCCTGTAGTGGATCGGCGTCGCGCCTGCGCAGTCGCGCAGGCCGAGCGAGTGCGCGAGGTCCCGGATCGTCTGCGCGACCCGGCCGACGCGGGGAAAGGGGCCGTAGTAGAGCGCCCCGTCCTCCGACACGCTCGACACGGGAAGCACCCGCGGCGCCTGTTCGGCCGTGATCTTCACGAAGGCGTAGGCGCGCTTCCGCTTGTGCTGGACGTTGAATCTCGGTCGCTGCTGCTGGATCAGGCGCATTTCCCGCACGAGCGTACCGAACTCGTCGGGGATGTAGTCCCAGGTGATCCGCCGCGTCTCGCGAATGAGTTCGGCCGGCTTCTGACCAGGCTCGGCGCGGAAGTACGAGAGGAGTCGCGTTCGCACCTTCACCGACTTTCCCACGTACAGGACCCGGCCGTCGTGACCATGCATCCGGTACACGCCGGGTCGATTCTCCGCATGTTCGCGGACCCAGGTGCGGAGGGGGGAGTCTGGTGTGGGCATCGACGGAGGGATCGACGGTCTTCGTGGTTTGTTCGGGTCGGGTCCTCACGATACGATCCGTCCTCCGTATCGCGCAACGGCCCTCTCGACCGTGGGCTCCCCGCCCTCGGGGTGGGGCCGCTCAGCCGGGGACGAGCAGCCGGTCGGTCCAGTAGTCCGGATCCACATCGCGCCGCTCGAATGTGTAGACCCGCAGGACGCGTGCGGTCCGGTACAACTCCTCGCTCACGCGGGGGAGATCGAGAACGCCGGGGAGGCCCTCCGACCCGAGTCGCTGAACTGTCCCGCTGCGACGACGCACCAGGACGTCCAGCGAGAACATCCGGGATTTCACCGGAAAGTCGACCATTACCTCGCCGGGCTGGAGACCCAGCCCCAGCGCGAGTTCGTCCTCCACACTCCGGCGCTCCCCGGCGTCCTCGCCGAGAATCCAGTGCGCCAGCGACGCTCCCTCGAGGTCGGCCGCGGTCAGCTCGAGCGCGCGCTTCGGGAGACGCCGGTTCCGGAGCGCGGGAATCCACCTCGAGGAGAGACGGTCGGCCGTGGGGGAGTCCACCTCGAGGGCACGGCGCGCGATCTCGTACAGCAGCTCCTCGTCCGTCGGCCCGACGAGCTCCTGGGGGTCGAGAATTCCGGACACCACCGCATCGTCCACGATTCGCTTGTAGAGGGCGGTGGCGGCACGCACCGCGTGGTGCCAGTAGACGTTCCGGAACATCTGGTACTTCGCGAAGAGCAGAGACTCGAGCGCCGCGATGGCCTTTTCGTGCACCCCGATCTCCCAGGCTCCGGTGTCCGGGTCCTGGAGCAGACGGAGGCCGGTCAGCAGCCGGTCCACATCCACGTCGCCGAAGGGAACGCCGCAGAAGTGGGCGTCCCGACGCAGGTACTCCATCTTGTCGAGGTCCAGACTCCCACTGACCAGACCCCGGAGGGGCAGGTCGCTGCGGCCACGAATGAGGTCGTGGACCTGGTCGACGGCTCCCGCGCCCAACGGCGCCAGGGCGTCCTGCATCGGCGCGAGCTTGAAGAAGTGGCCGCTCACCTCCTCGTGGTCGGCGGGCACGCGGTCGGCTTCGAGCTCCTCGAGTGCATGGGAGTAGGCGTAGTGCCCGATGTCGTGCAGCAGGGCCGCGTACGGGATCAGCTCCGCCCCTCGCCACGCCTCATCCGGCGCCATCGACGTCTCGCGGAGACGCCGCAGCGCGGTGCGTGTCAGGTGATACACGCCGAGCGCATGGTCGAACCGCGTATGGGTCGCGCCGGGGTAGACGAGGTGTCCGAATCCGAGCTGCCGGATGTACCGGAGGCGCTGGAACGCGGCGGTATCGACGATCGCCAGGGCGACCGGGGAAAGCCGGATCGTGTTCCAGAGCGGGTCACGGATGATCTTGGTGGGTTCGGTCATGTCCGGATGCTACCCGTCGTGGAGGGCATGATCAATGCCGAGATCGGACTGCGTTCGGGCTCCGGCGGGCCCGGCCGGGTGCGGAGTCACCGCGGTGTCCGATCGAGATATCGCGCCGCCCCGGGCGAAGTCCGAGTATGAGGTGCGGAATCGAGGAACCCGACTCCGGGGGAGGGTTACGACTTCGTTGCAGCCGAGGCCGTCCACCGTCATGATGGATGTCCGCCGCGGGTGGGTTCGCCTCGTCGATCGAGGTGGGCATGGGTCGACACGATGTGACGCCGCCGGAGCCCGACCGCCGTGGCTGTTGATTTTTATGCCCTGCCACCACAGGTTACAGGGCTCTGCATTTTTCAGAAGGCATTGCGGCGGGCAGGCCCGCCGAATTCCCGACCACCGACCCACTCGGTGGAGGAGATAGATCGATGGCGACCAAGAAGAAGAAGCCGCGGAAGCGCGGCAAGAAGAATCCGCTTACCGGGTTCGACGCGACGCTCGACGAGAAGACTGCGCTCGATCAGTATCTTCGCGACGTGTCGCGTCACGAGCTGATCACTCCGGAAAAGGAGAAGGAGCTCGGCGCCCTCGCCCAGAATGGGGACGAGGACGCGGTCCAGGAGCTGGCTCGCGCCAACCTGCGGTTCGTCATTTCGGTCGCCAAGAAGTACCAGAACCGGGGAGTCTCGCTGACCGACCTGATCCAGGAGGGGAACGTCGGCCTCGTCACCGCCGCCCGGAAGTTCGATCCGGAACAGGGCGTGAAGTTCATTTCATACGCCGTGTGGTGGATTCGCCAGGCGATCCTCGCATCGCTTGCCAACCACGGTCGCGCCGTCCGCGTGCCATTGAATCGTGCGAGCGACCTCGCTCGCATCTTCCGTGAGAAGGAGCGGCTCAAGCAGGAACTCGGGAAGGATCCGACATCGGAGCAGCTGGCCAAGGCCACCGATCTCACGCCGGAACTGGTGGAGTCGCTCCAGACGCTCAACGCCGCCGAAATTCGTCTCGATGCGCCGATCGGTGACTCGGAAGACTCCCAGCTCGTCGAGCGGTTCGTCACCGAAGAGGCCGCCGAGCCGGAGCTGGAGGTCGAGGATCGCCTCCTGGGCGAGATGATCACGGACGCCCTCACCACGCTCGAGCCGCGGGACGCCAAGGTGTTGCGTCTCTACTTCGGTCTCGAGGGCGAGCGGGAGCACACGCTCGAGGAGATCGGAAACATGCTCGGCGTTACGCGTGAGCGGATCCGACAGCTTCGCGATCGTGCGCTGCGTCGTCTGCGTGAAGGTGTGAAGGGTGCGGCGCTGGAGTCGTTCGCGGCGTGATGTCGCCCAGGGGTACGGGGGACCGTACTCGCGGCGAGCTGGACGATGCCCCGGAGGCGATTCATCGCCTCCGGGGCATCGTCGTATTCGGCGGGTGCCGTCGTCGGGTCGGGGGTGGATGGTGAGCGACGCGAACGGCTGGGTCTGGCGCGTCGAGGGGGGTCGGTACGAGATACGCCTCGACGATGGCACGCGGGTGGATGCGAGCCTGCGGGGGCGTCTCAAACAGCAGGCCCGGACCGGGGACCGTGTCGTGATCGGCGATCGGGTGCGCGTCGAGCGTGCGGAGGTGTCGTCCGGCGAGGAGGCATGGGTCATCGCGGAGATCGATACGCGCGAGGGCCAGATCGTCCGGCGCGGTGTCCGCGATCGCCACGCGAAGGTGGTGGCCGCGAACATCGACCGCATGTTCGCCGTCATCGCGGCGGTGGATCCGGAACCACGGATGGCGACGGTGGATCGGCTTCTGGTGATCGCCGAGGCCAGCGGGATCGAGGCGCACGTCGTGGTCAACAAGATGGATCTCGAGGGTGCGACTGCCTCCGCCGCACGCTTCCTCGACCTCTATCCGGCGATCGGCTACCGGACCTGGGCGGTCAGCGCTGTTCGCGGGGACGGCCTGGACGGGTTGGCGGAGGTGGTACGGGAGGGTACGAGCTGCCTGGTCGGCCCTTCCGGTGTCGGAAAGTCCTCCATCCTGAACGCCCTGGATCCCACGCTCGGCCTCGAGATCGGGGAGCTTTCCCGGAAGCTCGCCCGGGGTCGACACACGACATCTACGGCCCGGATCCTGTCGCTGCGGGGCGGGGGGCGGGTCGCGGACACCCCGGGCTTCGGCGACGTGGGCGTGTGGGGGGTGCCCGCCGCCGAACTGGACGTCTGCTACCCCGAGTTCGAGCCGTTCCTCGGCGAGTGCAGGTTCCGCGGTTGTACCCACGTGCACGAGCCGGGATGTGCCGTGCGCGCCGCGCTGGATGCCGGCAGGATCGCGCCCAGTCGGATGGAGAGCTATGTCCAGCTCCACTCGGAGGCGAGTGAAGTCGACCGCGATCCTACGCGGGGTCGTTCTCGAGGGCGGTGACCCGTGGCGACCCCGTCGCGGGATCAGGATTCACCGAGATCCGGCACCCGTAGGCGGCGGCCAGATTCTCCGCCGTCATGACCTGCGCGGGAGTCCCGACCGCTCCCACTCGCCCCTCTCGAAGCAGCAGGATCCGCTCCGCGTAGCGCGCGGCCTGGTCGAGATGGTGTGTGATCCAGAGCACGGTGATCCCGCACTGCGCAGCTCCCCTGAGCAGCTCCAGGATCCCCATCTCGTGGCCGATGTCGAGAGATGCCGTCGGCTCGTCCAGGACCAGGACCTTCGGGTGCTGTGCCAGGGCCCGCGCGATGCGGACCCGCTGGAGTTCCCCGCCGGAGAGCGTCTGGACCGCCCGGTCCGCGAGTTCGACGGCGTCACACCGCTCGAGGGCGTCCGCGACGGCATCGAGATCCTCCTGACGCTCCGCCTGCAGCGCCCCCAGATGCGCATAGCGCCCCATCCCGACCAGCTGACGGACCGTCATCGGAAAGGGCATCGCCTCCGACTGAGCGACCGCCGCGACGTTCCTGGCCAGATCTCGGCGGGTCCAGTCCTCCAGAGGTCGACCTCCGATCCGCACGGTCCCGGACCGAACCGACTGGACGCCGAGCAGGGCGCGCATCAGCGTCGACTTCCCCGATCCATTGGGGCCGAGCACCGCCTGGAAGGCGCCCGAGGGGACCTCGATGTCCACATCCTGCAGCGCCGCACGACTCGAACCCGCATATCGAACCGTGAGCCCGCGACCCTCGATCCTCATGCCGCGCTCCGCCGCAGGAGGAGGAGAAAGATCGGAACGCCGACGAAGGCCGTCACGACGCCGATAGGGATTTCGATGCCGGGCATCGCGGTCCGTGCCACGACGTCGGCGCTCGCCAGAAAGGCGCCGCCCACGAGGAAGGACAGCGGGAGGAGGGTACGGTGGTCGGCACCGATGGCGAGGCGGAGCGTGTGCGGGACCACGAGGCCGACGAATCCGATGATTCCGGCGACGGAAACCCCCGCCGCGGTGATCAGGGAGGCCACGATGAGCGAGAACCACTTCACCCGTTCCACATCCACGCCGAGGTAGAGGGCGGACTCCTCCCCGACGGAGATCGCGTTCAGTGCCCGAGCGCGAGCCAGCAGAAGGCCGATGGCCGGGAGGGTGTACGCGGTCGCGATCAGGACCTCGCCCCAGTCCGAGGTCGTGAGACTGCCCATCATCCAGTAGACCGCGGTCTGCACGGTGCGTGCACTCGACAGGGCCAGGATCAGGGCGATGACTGCACTGAAGAAGGCACCGACGACGACCCCGGCCAGCAGCAGCACACGCACATCGATGTGGCTTCCCCGGCCCCCTACCGACGCAACCCGGAACACGAGGACGATGGCGACGAGGGCCCCGACCAGCGCGGCGAGCGGGAGTGACCAGCTGCCGGCCGTCGTCAGCCCCAGCGCCAGAACGGCCACCGCCCCCACCGCGGCGCCACCGGACACCCCCAGAATGTACGGTTCCGCGAGGGGATTCCTCAGCAGCGCCTGAAAGGTGGCGCCGGCGACCGCCAGCCCGCCGCCGAGGACCAGCGCGAGCAGCACGCGCGGGAGTCGGAAATCGACGACGATCGTGCGGATGGCGGAGTCCCCTCCCCCCCCGAGCGCAGCGAGCACCTGGCCGGGGGCGAGTCGCTCGGATCCGAGAAGTACGCCGATGATCAGCGCCGCCAGGGGCAGGAGACCCAGCAGAACCACGCGCGTCCGGTGGCTCACGGCGTGCCCGCGCCTCCGGGTCGGTCGAGCTCCGGGTGGAGCGCCTCGGCGATGACCCACGCCGCGTCTCGTACCTCGGGCCCCGGCACCTCGACCCAGTCCGGGATCCGAACCAGCCGTCGACCTCGCACCAGCCGCGGATCGATGTCGGATTCACCCGACAGCAGGATCACGGCGATCTCGGACGCGATGAGCGCCTCCGGAGAGATCCGGCTGTACAGCGGCGGCAGGCCCTCCGGTCGAAGGGCACCCCCGGCCAGATCGATCAGCTCCCCGATGTAGGAGGCCGGCCCCGCGGCCCAGGGGGGGTCGCCGTCGAGGAGGTAGGCCACGCCGAGCGGCTCGGTGGCGGGTACGGCGGCCACCGCGGTGCGCACCGAATCGAGGGTGGCTTCGAGCCCCCGGGCGAGCACGGTCGCCCGGGTCGTACGGTCGAGGATCTCACCCAGGGTCGCGTACAGTCCGAGCACGTCGTCGAGGTCGTCGGGCCGGACACCGAAGCTCCGGAGGCCGAGCCGGTCCAGCTGCGCCGGCGTCTCGGGGTCTGAGGCCCCCACGAAGTACACGACGAGGTCCGCTCGCAGGGCGACGAGTGCCTCGTAGTCGGGTCCCATGCCCCCGCCCACCGACGGCAGGTCGGCGAACGCCGTCGCGGTGTCGTATCGGGTGCGCCCCACGAGCCGGTCTGCTTCACCCAGTTCGGCGATGATTCGGGTGACGGAGGGGACGAGCGCCACGATTCGCTCCGGGGCGGTGTCCAGCAGAAGTGTGTCCCCCGCGGCATCGACCAGAACGGTCGGGGGGGAGTGGGCCTCACGTGCCTCGCCCCCGGGGTCCGAGGGGGCCGCCGTATCCGTGTCCACGCGACCGGACGTGTCGAGACGCGACTCCGCGCAGCCGGGCAGGAACGCGAGCGCGACGCCCACCACGAATGGAAGCGGGGCGTGGTGTCCCCGCGGGGTCACGAGCAGTCCGACTCGAACACGGTGGTCCATCCGTCGCTTCCCCGATCGAGTGCCGCGACCCACCGGGTGTCGTTTCCGAACACCTCGAGCAGGATCTCCGACTGTCCATCGGCGTCCCAGTCGAACTGCTCGTACACGCGGGCCGCCGCCTTCCCCGCCTCCGATACGGGTCGGTACCAGATGTAGTCGAGGGTGTAGTCCTCCGGCCCGCCCGTTCCCAGCACCAGGAGCGAATAGGCTCGCGGTGAGTCGGGTTCGCCGAGGCCGAGCTGGTCTTCGTACATGAAGGTGGCGGCGATCGCACCGGATGGGTCCCCATCCAGCGGAATGGCCTGCATGTCGGCTCGCGTCTCCAGAACGGAGGGTGGCCATGTCGCGCCGGTCCGGACGAGCGCCGCCGAGGCGAGATCGAGACCGGCCAACCGCTGCTCGTACGTGTGGGCCTGCGGGCGGTAGGACCCGTAGGGCAGGTCTGCCGCCGCATCTTCGTCGATCGCGAGGAAGCGCGTGGCGTCGCCCGCCCCGGGCACGAATTCGGCGAGTCCGCTTGCGAGCGGGGTCGTGCGACAGAAGCCGTCACCTGCGTTCACCTCGACCTCGTCCACCCGCAGGGTGCCGACGCGAACACCCTCGGCGAAGAGGGTCAGGGGACTGCCCGGTGTCAGGTCCCGCGCGATGAGGGCATCCCGGTACCCGGGCGTACGGTCGGGGTCCAGCGACGACAGACCGTCCGGTCCGATCTCCGCGACGGGTCGTACGGTCACACGAGCGCCGGCACGCGACGCCAGGTAGAGGATCGGACCATCCGGCAGCACGATGGGTCGCTCTTCGGGCCCCACGATCGAATCCGCCGCGGCCGCGCTGTCGGCATCCGGCTCGGGTGGCGGGACGAGATCGACCCGGACGCCGTCGAAGTCCACGTTGTCGCACGCCGAAAGCGCGCATATGATCACGATTCCCGTGATCCCGGAAAAAGCCTTGAATCGCAAGGAGTTCGCCTGCTCCGAGGGGCTCCGGGATCGGGACCGGAACGCCCCGGCCGGAGGGGTGAACTACAAGTGTGAACCTAAGATGCAGACCCGCGTGGTCCAAGATCGGAGTAGAGGTGTGATTCGTCCCGACGCCAGAGAGTACAGAAGGGTGATCGGCCGCTTCCCTACAGGGGTGACCGTGGTGACATGCTGCGACCCCGGCGGCAAGCCGTGGGGTCTCACGGCGAGTTCTCTGACGTCCGTTTCGCTCGAGCCGCTGTTTCTCCTCGTGTGCATCGGGAAGGGCTCGCGGTCCCACGATATCGTCGCGGCGGGGGAGCATTTCGCGGTCAACGTGCTGGGAGCGGATTCGGCGGACCTCTCCAACCACTTCGCCCTCGTGAACCCGGCCGATCGATTCGACGGAGTCGACTACCGGACCGAGGTTACGGGGAGTCCCGTGCTCGACCGCGCGTCGGCATGGCTGGATTGCCGCATCGCGCAGCTCCACGACGCGGGTGATCACACGATCGTCGTGGGTGAAGTGCTGGGGTGTGACGCCGAGGACGGCGTGGAACCGCTGGTCTATCACTCCGGCACCTACCGGTCCCTCGTACCGGCATGATCCGGCTGCCCGCCACACCCCGGTGCACTCCCCGAGAGCGGCCGGCTCGATGTTGAGTCGTGCACGGGAGTGGCTGCCCCCGCTTTTTCTCGGGATGGGGTGTGCCGTGGCTGCGGAGATGGCCCTCGGACTGCTCCTCTACTCGGCCAATGGGCTGATGTCCGCGGTCACCCTCGTGGTCATGGTGCAGCTCGGCGCCCTGTCCGTCGGCGTCGGGACGCGGCCGGCCAGCCCCGAGACACCGCGGACATGGCGATGGATGGTCGCCGCTGCGACGCTCCTGCTGGCCGGTATCATGGCGCTCGTCTGGTCGTTCGTTGACGAGATGCCGGCGGCGCTTCCCTCCCGCGGCCTGACAGTGGTCGTCTTCGCGGGCCTCCCGCTGTACGGCTTCGGTCTGGTGCTCGGCGGGATCCAGTCACACCTCCGTGGGGACGACGGACGCCGCTGGCCGGGACGGCGCCGCCCGGTGGGCCCGCCCGCCCTGTTCGGGGCGACGCTCGGGGTCCTCGTGCTCGGGGTGGTCCTGCTCGACCGCTTCACACCGCTGAGCGTATACATGTTCTCGCTTCTGTGCCTCGCGAGCGCCGCCCTGCTCGAGAGTTCGAGGCGAGAGGTCACCCGTCGGGAGTATCTCGCCATTCCGTCGATCCAGGACTTCGCGCCCGATGCGCAGCCGGAGATCCCGTCCATCGCCGAGTTCGCGCCGGACAGCGAGGATCGAAGGGCGGTGCCCTCCATCGAGGAGTTCGCGCCGGACCGATGATCGTCGCTCACCTGTCGGATCTGCACCTCGGGCATCGGACCTTCGATCGGGCCGAGCGGGGGCAGAATCTGCGCGAGCGGGATCTGGCGGTCGCCTTTCAACGGGCGGTCGGGTCGATCGTCGAGGCCCGCCCGGATCTGGTGGTGATCGCCGGCGACGTCTTCGATCGGTCGAACCCACCTCCCGGTGCCCTCGTCGCCCTCGCCCGGGGTCTGGACGAGTTGCGCGGGAGCCTCCCGGACTCGCGGGTGCTGATGGTGGCGGGGGCCCGCGACACGCCGCGACGAACGGAGGACGCCGGTGCCCTCGCGGCGCTCGACACCTTCCCGAATGTCGACGCGGCAGCCGGAAGGGCACGCGCGGTCGTGCTCCCGAGCCACCGGGCACACGTCATACTCCTGCCGTACCGCTCGGCCATCACGCGTCCCCTGCCCGCCCCGGAGCCGGATCCGCGTCAACGATGGAATATCGTCGTCGGATACGGACGAGCCACGGAGGTGGAGGCCACACGGGAGGTCACCCTCCGGGCGGGAGGTGGAGGAGACCGGACCACCGACGGAATCCCCATCGAGTGGAAACGGTGGGACTATGTCGCCCTGGGGGGGCAGCATACCTACCGCCGGGTGGCGGACCGGGTGGTCTACTCCGGCGCGGTCGAACGGGTGGGCGTCTCCCCCTGGGATGAGGCGGCGGAGGAGAAGGGATACGTCCTGGCGGACCTCGAGGCGGGGGACGTCACCTTCGTGCCGGTGCCCGGTCGCCCCGTCGTCGCACTGGCGCCGACCCACGTTCCGATCGGGGATCCCGACGGCCTCCAGGCGCGTCTCGAGGAAGTCGTGCGGGAGGTACCCGGGGGAATCGAGGACAAGATCGTTCGGATCCGACTCCAGGGCACGCGGCCCGCGGATCTGCGCGGGCTCGATCCGGCCTTCCTCGCCTCGCTCGTGGATCGGGCGCTCCACTTCTCGATCGAGCTGACGGGAACCTCCGTTCCCGAGATGGACCGGACCCCGCTCATCGACCGCGTGGTGGCATCGCTCGACGCGCCGGACGACCGGGTGGTCTCGCTGCTCCGCCGCGTCGTGGGCTCCGGTGTCGGAGGCACGGCATGACACACGGATCGATCCATCGGACGACGGCCACCGCGTGAGGATCGTCTCCGTCCACGGCGAAGCGATGCCCGGAACCGGGCCCGTCGCGGTCGAGGTCCCGGCCGGTCTCGTCGCTGTCGTGGGGGGCGACGGGCGCCTGCGACGTCTGGCCCACCGAATGCTGTCCGGCGGGCCGGGAATCACCGTGTCGACACTCCCCCGCGTCCCCGATCCCGTCCTCAGCAGGTTGCCGGACGACCTCCGTGGGTCGCTCGAGCATGGCGGCGATCTGGATCGTGCGGAGGCGGTGGTGGAGGCCGGATCGCGCGCACTGGCGATGCTGGAGGGACTCGGCCGCGTCGAGGCGGCCCGCGCGCAGCTCGGCCGGCTGCGCGGCGTCGATCCGGATGCGGACCACGGCGGCGTCGAGCCGGAGGCGGTGCTCGCCCGGATCCGGGAGCTCGAAGGCGCATCGGAGGAGCTGGAGGCGCTCGAGAGTGAACTGCGGGCCCTGCGAGCCGACGATGCCGAGGTCACGGGAGATCTCGAGGTGGCCACGATGGAGTGGCTGCGTGAGCGCCAGGATGCCGAGACGCACCTGCAGACGTACCGCGATCGGGCGCGGGAGCTGAAGTCGCGTTTGGCAGAGCTCGACAGCGAGGGGGAGGACGCCACCTGCCCGACGTGTCGACGGCCGCTTTCCGAGCACCTTCCCGCCGTCCAGGAACTCCTCAGGGACGAGTGGGAGGACGTCGTGCAGGACGGGAGCTGGTGGCGTCGTCGCCGCGAGCAGCTGGAGAACAAGCCGGATCGGCTTCGAGAACTGGAGCGGAGAACGCTGCGGATGCACTCCGAGACGGAGTCGCTGGCCGAGCGTGTGAAGGTCGCCCGCGCCCGCGTCGACGAGATGGAGGAGCTTCGTGCGCGTCTGGCCGATCTGGCCGATCCCCGGGGTGCGCGCGCTCCGCGGAGTGCCGACGTGGCCGCGGCGCTTGACGCGGAGGTGTGGGCGGCGGCGGACGGCGCCCTGGCCCGGACGGCCCGGACCATGCGGCGTGGGGCCCGGGCTCTGCTCCTGGACCGTGCGGCCCGGATCCTGGGCCGGATGACGGCAGGACGAATTCTCTCGATCGCCTGGACGGAGAGTGGGCGAATCGAGCTGTCCGGGGTGGAGGGGATCCTGCACCCCGTCGCGGAGGAGGACATGGCCGCGGCCTTCGTGGCGATCCGTATCGCGGCGGTTCGGACACTGGCGGCTCGTGCCGGAACGGCCACGCCGCCGTTCATCCTCGGTGAGCCCTTCGACCGTCTGGACGAGCCGATCCGGATCCGGACGGTCGAATGGCTTCGTCGCGCGATCGGCCCGGGCTTCGAGCAGGTCCTGCTCGTCACGCGAGGCGACATCGTCGAGAGCTGCCCGGAGGTGTTCGACGGGATTCTCGAACTTCGGCGCGAGGGGCTTTCCGGGCCCTCGGTCTTCAGATCCGTCCCGGCCGGAATGGGGACTCTTCGCCTCGTGGCGAGCGACTGAATACGCGCCGCGGCTAGCGGCTCACCGCGCCTTCGTCACCCTCGTCGAAGTCGAGGATCGTGCTCGCCTCGTCCACGTCCTCGGGTCGCACGAGGATCTCGAACCCCCGTCCCGTGGGCCCCGCGAACCCGGGCCCCCAGATGCCCGACTCCTCACCCCGTGTCCGGAACGGGATTCCCTCCGCCTCGAGCGCCTTCAGCCAGACCTCGGCCAGGTAGCGTGCCGAAAAGGAGGCGACCTTCACCCATCCGTCGTCCGTCATCGCCGGCTCCCGCTCAGTTGGAGATCTGGCGGCCGAGTTCGCTCCACGCCTCGTACTCCGCCTGCCACGGCTGCATCGCCTGACTGTCGTTCCTGTTGATCGCTCCCTGTACCAGCGCGAGGTAGGCCCACGCGTAGTAGTTCGGGATTCCGACCGTCGAGTGATCGGGCCAATGGTCCCAGTTCGGGATGTTCCCCCGGTGCACGAAGACCTCGTCCACAAGACGTTCGGTGCGCTGCATGTCCACCCAGAATCCGGTCACGGCGGTGGCGGCCGCCGACCGGGGCATCTGCTCGATGGTACCCGTGGTGTCCGACGCCGGATTACCGGGGTAGAGCTTGAAGGCGAGCCCGTGGCGCACATTGTAGCCCTCGAGCCCGAGGGTGGACGCGGCCCCCCCGCTGCTCGCGAAGTAGATGGGTCGCTCACCGATCGAGTTGGCGATCACCGACAGCGCGAACCGGTGCCACGGCTGGATGGTGATGTTGGCCGGCAGCGTCGCCTGCACCGGGCCGAGATCCACGGCCGTGGGCTCGGGTCCGGAGTTCCAGATCTGACTCGCGATGGAGTCGATCGACGCGTCCGTGAACCCCGCGAAGGCGCTCCGGGTCGGAGGCGTGACGGGAGTGTCGAGCAGGAGCGGCGTACCTTCGGTCACCGAGGAGGGGTCGGCCGTGTACACCGCGTTCCCGTCCGCCTCGTAGGGCCGCTGACAGATGATGCGCGTCGGGTCGTCCAGCGGGTCGACGCCCTCCGGACACGGCGCGGTCAGGTCCCGGAGCTGCTTCGCGTACCAGTTGGTGTTGAGGTACGACACCACCATCACCGTCACGTCGCGGCGAATGCCCTCGACCTCCTGCAGGTACCAGAGGGGGAAGGTGTCGTTGTCGCCGTTCGTGAACAGGACTCCGTACGGCTCGACGCTCTGAAGCAGGTTGTAGGCCCAGTCGCGTGCCGCGTAGTCGTAGTGACGGGTGGCCCACGAGGCGTTCAGCGCCATGGGCAGGAGCGCCAGAAGAAGGACGGGCGACGCCTTGAGGAGGGTCCCCCCACGCTGAGCCAGCGCCTGCCAGACGGCGGTGATCCCGAGCCCGGACCAGAGCCCCCAGACCGAGAAGCTCACGATGAAGAAGTAGTCCCGTTCGCGGACCTCGTTCAGCCCCCCCGGGGGCGTGGGAATGGTATAGCCGTGCTTGAAGTTCAGGTACCACACGAGTCCCACGGAGAGCGTCCCGAACAGCGTGGCCACGTACCAGAAACTTCGTCGGTCGTTGCGATAGTGCTCCATCGCGCCCCACACCCCGAGCGCGGTGAAGATCATCGTGAAGAGCAGTCGCATCGGGGGGAACAGAGGGTCCTCGCCCTCGAGCGACCGCGACCACTGCCAGTCGAAGTACTGCAGGTAGTTGAGGAACTGGGCCGACACCGAGGCCTGGCGCGGACCCGTGAGGCCGGGGCCCGCCTGTCCCGGCGCCTTGTACTGCTCGCGGGTGATCGAGGCGTTGAGCTGCTCGCACCCCGCGCGTCCGTACGTGGCGACCGACGTCAGCGCGCCGACCAGCTCGGCACATTCGGGGGCGCCCTCGTTGATGACGGGCTCCAGCTCCGCCCGCAGGGGCAGGAAGAGATGGATCGAGAGACCGAGCAGAACCGCCGCGATGCCGGCCGGATAGAGCTTCCAGTTCGCGAGCGCCTTCGGGTTCGAGATGAGGATGAAGATCCCGATCGCCGGGGCGGCGAGGAATGCCATGAGGTGGTTCCCCACCGAGAGCGCCAGCACGAAGACGATCAGGACCAGCAGATTGTCGTCCTTCCCCTTCCCGATGCGCTCCTGCCACCGAAAGATCAGCCACGTCAGCAGCGCGATGGTGAAGAGCGAGACGGTGTAGACCTTCTCGTTCACATTCGACTGGTTCCAGACCGAGAATGCGGTCGCACTCACGAGAACCGACACGAACGCACCCGTGAGTCGGAAGCGTCGATCTTCCGAAAAGAACCGCAGGATATGGTGGAAGACGAGGAACCAGAAGGCGTGCGCGGCCGCGCTCATGAAGCCGCTGAAGAGGTTGACCCGAACCGCGACGGAGAGGCCGGTAGGCTCGAGGAGCACGGCCCACGCCCTCGCCAGGACGACGAAGAGCGGATTCCCCGGGGGGTGCGGTACGCCCATGATCCACGCGGTCGCGATGTACTCGCTCGTGTCCCAGAACGCGGTCGTTCTGGAGAGGGTGACCGCGTACAGCATGAAGACGAACGCACCGGCACCGGCCGCCCAGAGGTACGGGGGCTTCTCCTCTCCCTCCGCGGCAGCGGCCGCGTCGGGGAGTCCGGGGGTTCGTCCTGTCGAGCTGGGGGAGTCGTCCTTCACCACGTTGGGCCTCGGTCGTCGTGTTCGAGATCAGGCCGCGAGATCGGGCCGTGCGCGAACGGCTGCGCAAGATAGCATCATCCGGAGGTCCGTCGCAGTCGAAGTACACCGGTGGGATGCACGAGGATCTCGAATCCGCGCGGCACCCAGGTCGTCTCGGATGCGTCGATCACCACCAGGGGACCCCGGCGGCGATCCCCCGGTGCGAGATCTCGCCGGGGCAGGACCGCCACCTCGCGGCGCCCGGCCTCGACATCCTCGCCTCCACCCATCCAGACGTCCGTGGCCGCCGACGGGTTGCCTCGGTCACCGGCGTATTCCAACGCCTCGGCCGACACGAGGTCGCGGCTCGGCCCTCGAGCGATCGCCCTCAGGGTGACGGCCTCCACGATACGCTCCCGGCGGGCGTATCCGTATCGCCGTTCGTGAGCGGCGTGGAAGGCTTCGGTCCAGGCGTCGGTGGATCCGGCGGCCGGCACGCGGATCTCGAAGCTCTGACCCACGTATCGGGCGTCCACCCACTGCTCCGTGTCCACGTCGGCGTCCGGCACGCCCTCATCGACGAGGTCTCGTCGAGCCGTGGCCACGAGTTCGTCGCGCAGCCCGGGAAGCGCGGGGTCGTCGATCGGTCTGAGCACCGACCGGGCCAGCTCCTTCACTGGAGGCGCGGCGAGGATGCCCCACGCGGAGAGGAGTCCCGCCGCGGGTGGGATCAGCGCCTCCGCGCACCCGAGCCGGCTCGCGAGATCCGCCGCGTGGAGTGCGCCCGCCCCCCCGAAGGCCACGAGCGCGAGATCGGCGGGATCGAAGCCGCGCTCGACCGAGATCACCCGCAGCGCCCGCTCCATCGTCGTCGTGGCCACCTCCAGCACGCCGGCCGCTGCCCTCTCCTGCGTGGTTCCGAGCTGCTCCGCCAGCGTGCCGAGCGGCCCGGCGATCGCGTCCCGGTCCAGTTGGTGCGACCCTGCACGGAAGGCGCCGGGCGGGATGCGTCCCAGCCAGACGTGGGCATCGGTCACCGTCACCCGGCGACCGCCGCGCCCGTAGCAGATCGGTCCGGGATCGGCGCCTGCGCTCTCGGGTCCGACGCGCAGTGCCCCGCCGGCGTCCACCCGGGCGATCGACCCGCCGCCCGCCCCGACCGTATGAATGTCCAGCACGGGAATCGCCACCGGAAGCTCGGCGATCTCGAACTCGCGCGTGCGGAGGGGCCGACCGGGGCAGAGGGAGACGTCGGTGGAGGTTCCGCCCATGTCGAAGGTCACGATGCCGTCGCGGCCTACCGCGCGTCCCCACGCCATGGCGCCGACCACGCCCCCGGCCGGCCCCGACAGCACGGTATGGACCGGTTCCCGCATGGCCCGCCCGATCGGGAGTCTCCCCCCGGCGGACCCCATGACCTCGATTCGATCCGCCGAGATGCCGCGGGCGGGCCCCGCGGCGTGGTCGGTGTGGGCTCCCTCGGGCGGGCCGGCATCGTCCCGGTCGTCCGCCGGTGACAGCGCCGCCTCCAGCCGACCCAGGTACCGCCGCATCACCGGCTGTACGTAGGCGTTCACCACCGTCGTCGCGGTCCGCTCGTACTCCCGAAACTCGGGAAGGACATCGACGGAGAGCGAGACCGGAGTCCCCGACTCGGCAAGCAGCGACCCGATCGCCCGCTCGTGATCCGGATTCGCGTACGAGTGCAGACATGCGACGGCGACGGCGTCGGCGTCGCGGGCGGCCGACAGGAGTTCATGGACGGCGTCCCGATCCAGCGGCTCGATCTCGGTACCCTCGGGCCCGATCCGACCGCGGACGCCCATGCGTCGACGCTCGGGCACGAGGGGTGGCGGGCGGTGCGGTTCGAGCGCGTAGAGCTGCGGACGGTTCTGGCGGCCGATCTCGAGTACATCCTCGAATCCGGCGGTCGTGACGAGGAGTACGTCGCCGCCCCGCCGCTCGAGAAGCGCGTTGGTCGCGACGGTGCTCCCGTGCAGAAGTGTCGCGCGAACGCCATCCGGGAAGAGGCGAGCGAGGCCCTCGAGGATCGCCTGCGAGGGATCCTCCGGTGTGCTCGGGACTTTCAGGGTCCGGACCGATCCCGCGGGGTCGAGCGACACGAGATCGGTGAAGGTGCCGCCGGTATCGACGGCGACCACCACGGTTGACCCACCCTCGGGCAGTCGGGACATTCTCGAACCCCTCGATCGACTGACGGAAACCTGTTCATCGGATCGTGCCGGTCGCCCGGCTACGCCTCGACCCCCCGTGCGTCACGGAGAGCGTCCATGGAGTTACGCCCGAGCTTCGAGGAATTCCAGCGCTACGCCGAGGACGCGACCGCGATCCCCGTGTGGTGCGAATTCCTCTTCGACGTCGACACGGCGGTCACGGCGTACGCGAGGCTTCGCCGTCCGCCCTTCGGTTTCCTGCTCGAATCGGTCGTCGGCGGCGAACAGTGGGCGCGGTACTCCTTCGTGGGGAACCGTGTGTCGGAGGCGTGGCGCCTGTCGGGGGACACCGTGTCGCTGTGGACCGAAGGAGAGGGTTGGCGGGACGCCGACGTCGACGATCCCCTGGCGGATCTCGATGCGCGGATGTCGGCCTGGACGCCGGCGGAGATTCCCGGCCTGCCCCGGTTCTGGGGTGGAGCCGTGGGCTTTTTCGGGTACGATCTCGTTCGCCGGGTGGAGCATCTCCCCGACGAGCCCGAGAACGACCTCGGGACGCCGGACGGGCTCTTCGTGTTCACCGACGTGGTGCTCGCGATCGACAACCTGAAGGCGCGCGCGATGGCCATCGCCGTGGCGCTGGTGGATGAAGGCGCCGACGAGGACGCGCTTCGGGCGGCCTATCGGGAGGCCGCCGATCGTGCACGTGCTCTCGTCGACGAGCTTCACGCCGCGCCCGGTCCCGATGCGCTCGAGCTCCGCCCCGAGCCCGACACGGATCCCGACTTCACGTCGAGCATGAGCAGAGCGCAGTTCGAGGCGGGGGTGGAGACCATCCGCGAGTACATCCGCGCCGGGGACGCCTTCCAGGTCGTGCTCAGCCAGCGGCTTTCGACCGAACTCGAGGGAGAGCCGTTCGACCTGTACCGGGCCCTCCGTTCCATCAATCCGTCGCCATACCTGTATTTCCTGGAGCTCGACGGCCTGACGCTGGTCGGGAGCTCGCCGGAAGTACTGGTGCGTCTCGAGGACGAGGTGGTGACCGTGCGACCCATCGCCGGTACCCGCCCGCGCGGCGCCACCCCCGAAGAGGATCGCGAACTGGCGGAGGACCTGCTGGCGGACGAGAAGGAGTTGGCCGAGCATCGCATGCTGGTGGACCTCGGGCGCAACGACGTCGGTCGGGTGGCCGAGTACGGGTCGGTGACCGTACCCGAACGGATGGTCGTCGAGCGCTACTCCCACGTGATGCACGTGGTGAGTCAGGTGGAGGGACGTCTCGCGGACGACCGCACGGCGCTCGACGTACTCGCCGCCTGCTTTCCAGCCGGCACCGTGTCGGGGGCTCCGAAGATCCGTGCGATGGAGATCATCGACGAGCTGGAGACCGTTCGCCGCGGTCCGTACGCGGGCGCCGTGGGCCATATCTCCTGGGGCGGACGCCGGATGGATACCGCGATCACGATCCGGACGGTGATGGTGGCCGGCGGCCGGGCGTATGTGCAGGCGGGGGCGGGGATCGTCGCCGACTCGGTGCCCGCCTCGGAGTACGAGGAGACGCTGAACAAGGCGCGGGCGCTGCTGCGGGCGGCGGCGATGGTGCCGGCGCGGACGTAGCGGCCGGGCCCGGGACGCGGGGTCCTCACCCCCGGGGCCGCTCGCTTCCAAGGGTCGGTGATGGGGGTGCTCGCTGACGGGTTCGCTTGGGCGCGGGAGGGGGGTGCGAGCGCGTTCCTACGCTCACCCGATCACCCCGGGGGTGAGGACCGCGCGCCCCGGGACCGTCGGGCGGGTCGGTGCTCGGCACGGAACGACCACGCCGGCTCGCGACTTCAACTGGTAGTTGCGATGCCTCCCACCCGACCCCCGATCCGATGAATCGACGGCACTTCTTCAGCACCTTCGCCGCGGCAGCCGGGACCGCCACATCCCTCACCCTCCCGGCACTCCTCGGGCGCGATCGAGCCCGGAGGGCCGAGGCCGGCTCGATGCGCCGGTCGGCAGCGACGCCGGACTGGGAGCCGCTCGAACTCCCCGAGGAACGCTGGCGCGACATCCTGACCTCCGACGAGTTCGCGATCCTGCGCGACGCCGGCACGGAGCGCGCCGGGTCGAGTCCGCTCAACGAGGAGAAGCGGCCCGGCACCTTCATCTGTGCCGGTTGCTTCCTGCCGCTCTTCGCGTCGGGGGACAAGTTCATGAGCGGCACGGGATGGCCGAGCTTCACGCGTCCGATCGAGGACGAGAACATCGAGACGAAGCTCGACTTCAAGATGATCATCCCCAGGACCGAGTACCACTGCGCGCGCTGCGGCGGGCATCAGGGTCACCGCTTCAACGATGGCCCGGAGCCGACCGGCAAGCGGTTCTGCAACAATGGTGACGCGCTGGACTTCGTGCCGGAGGGTGAGGAGCTGCCGGAGCTCCGGCAGGAGACGTCGTGAGAGGCGTGATCTGGCTGGGGGCGCTCGCCGCCGTCGTCGTCGGAATCGTCGGGTTGGTGACCCTCGGCGCGGGCTCCGAGGCCGAGGCCTCGGCGGCCGATACCGCGGTCCGCGCCCCGGATACGGTCGAGACCTCCGACACGGCGGTCTTCGCCGGTGGGTGCTTCTGGTGCATGGAGCCGCCCTACGACGAGCTCGACGGGGTGCTCGCGACCATTTCGGGGTACGCGGGAGGCGACGTGGCCGATCCGTCGTACGAACAGGTTACCGCGGGCGGTACGGGGCATCGGGAGGCCGTGATGGTGGTCTACGATTCCGACCGGATCACGTACTCGGATCTGCTCCCGGTATTCTGGCGCAACGTCGATCCGCTCGACGACAGGGGGCAGTTCTGTGACCGCGGGTTTTCCTACACCACCGCGATCTTCGCGCAGGATTCGACGCAGGCCGCTGTCGCCCGAGCGTCGAAGGAGGGAATCGAGGACCGCTTCTCGGAACCGGTCGTCACACCGGTCGAACTGGACCGGACGTTCTACCCGGCCGAGGAGTACCACCAGAACTACTACGAGAAGAAGCCGCTCCGGTACCGCTTCTACCGGACCACCTGTGGGCGGGACGGCCGGCTGGACGAACTCTGGGGTAGCTGAAGCCTCTCGAGCCGACGTCTGTGCGACCTACCTCAGCGCAGCACCCAGCTCCTCGTACAGCCGCACCAGCGCCCCGGTGCCGCGATCGAACTCGTCGATCCCGAACCACTCGTCGGGCGCGTGCATGTTGCAACCGGGCAGCGCGAAGCCCACCAGGAGGGCGGGGCACTCCAGCACCTCCTCGAACTCGACCACGATCGGGATCGAACCGCCCTCGCCGACGCGGACGGGCGCTGTTCCGAAGGCCTCCTCGAGCGCAGTCGCCGCCGCATCGAACAACGGACCCGTGGGGTCCGCCTTCCAGGGCCGGCCGCCATGGAGTTCCGTAACCTCGATGGTCACGCCGTCCGGCGCGACCGACTCCAGATGCTCACGGAGCGTCGTGATGACCCGCTTCGGGTCCTGATCGGGAACGAGCCGGAAGGAGATCTTGGCCATCGCCTCGGCGGGAAGCACGGTCTTGGCGCCTTCGCCCGTCCAGCCGGACAGGAGGCCGTTGACCTCGCATGTCGGACGTATCCAGAGCCTCTCGAGCACGGACCAGTCGGTCTCGCCGTCCAGCGCCGGCGCACCGACGGCTTCACGAAAACCCTCCTCGTCGAAGGGCAGCGTACGAATCTCGTCACGGATGTCG
>JGI12210J13797_10764632_pt1 | contig 26358 bp, 18 predicted proteins | sample ElkSlonscriptome_3_FD_13797 | JGI IMG/M metagenome (IMG submission 13797) | reverse complement strand
GGATGCAACAGCGGATCGCTACCGCTCGCCTGGTGTTCGGCCAGTGTCGGCCCGCGGTAGTCGCACCAGGACTGCGTCGTCTCGTACAGGCGCAGACCGCTCAACGCGGGCAGAAAGTCGATCAGCTGCTCCCAGACGTAGACGCAGACCATCTCGGTGCTGGAGCGCCAGGCCAGCTCCGGCGCCGCATAGTTCAGCGTATGGTGATCGAAACGCTCGATCACGCGGCGACTGGCGACACGCTTGAGGTAGCCGTAGTCGACCACGCAACCGGTGACCGGGTCGACCCGCCCGGTCACCTGTACCTGCAGCAGATAGCGCCCGCCATGCAGATTCGAGCACTTGGCCGGGTGATCGGTAATAAAGTGGGCCGAGTCGAACACCAACTCCTTGGTGACGGTTGCCGTCGGCATCGCGCGATGAAAACGCTCCCAAACGCCGGGCATGGCTCGCAGGTCGGGCCGCAGCAGAGCGAACAGGGCGGCGGTATCGTCTGGCGTCCGGCTGCGCAGCAGACCGCTGCCGGCGCGCTCCCCGTCATCGAGCATCACGCAGTCGATGCCGTGATTGCGAGCCAACTGTTCGCGCACGGCCACCGCATCGGCGGCATCGGCAAAGGGCATCAACAGGTAATCGGCCTGCAATTCGGCGGCATGGCCGACAAAAACGGCCAACGCATCGATGAATGGCGGCGGTGGCTCAGGCGCCGCCAACAGACCCTGACGGGTGCGGACCCGGAGATGCTCGACCGACGCCTGCAGATAGCTTCGCGCCACCACCCGGTGGGCGTCGCCGTCGTAGTCGTAGGCTTGGCGAAAGCGGAAGCCATAATCGGCGAGCCGTTCCAGATCCCAGAGCAACAGGTCGAGTCGACGGATCTCGCCAGGGATGCGGACACCGGACCCGGACGACTGCTGTCGTGGCGGTTCGTGCGCCGGTTCCCGCACCATCCCAGCCCAGCGTAAGCCTTGCAGCGTCGCGCGCGCGATTTCGTTGGGCGCGCCGTTGATGGGGGCAACGGGGGTGACCGCAACCGGCGGTGCCTCGAAGACACTGCCGATTTGGTCAGGCTGCAATAGCAGGTCGAGGGGCAGATGGTGGCGAATGGCGTATTCGTGCAGGGTTAGACCGCTGCATGCGAGCAGGTGCTCGTTTTCCAACAGGGCCACGTCCCCCTTGCATTCAAGACAACGCATGACGCGCCTCGTGTTCGATGGGTGCGGCCTGCGCGCGGGCGCAGGCCGCCGGTGAGTGCTTAATCGTGAGCAGCGAACGGATGCCCCTGGGATGCCTTGTTGGCTACCACGTCGGCGGGTTTCGGGTCGCCGGCGACAGCGCGTTTGATGGATTCTTTGGTGGCCGTGTAGTTGTAGTCCTGAATCTTGGCGTCGTCGGCGGCCTCCCAATGGATGAACACGCCGACACAAATAAACACGTCGTTGGCCTCGTCCATCGGAATGGTACCGTCTTCGACGCAGTCGGCCACGGCCATGGCCACACCGCGCTGGGCCGGGCCGAACATCTGCACGGCCTGCTTGGCACCCTTGATGGTGACCTTGTTGAACATCATCGTATTCGGTTTGGCCGGTAGGTTCGGCGCAACCACTGCGAGCAGACTGGTAAAGCCATCCTTATTGTTGACGAGGCCGCTGCAGAAAGCCGTCTCGACGGCAGAGCCGCGTGGGCCGATCAGCAGATCGATGTGCGCGACTTCGTTGCCATCGCCGACCAGGGATTCGCCAACCATTGTCTTGTCGATCAAAGCCATCTTAGGATTCTCCTACGAGTAGTGTCGAGATCAGCGGCGCCCCGCTCGACGCGAGGCGAAGTTGCCGCCAGGTGATCCGGCGCGGGACGCCGGGGTTGAGTGCGGCCGCATGTTGCAGCCGTTCCAGGAAAAGGGTCGCCACGGTCATGTCGGCGGTCGTGCCCGGATTGATGCCGGCCGACTTCAGGCATTCGTCGAAGTCCATCAGCAGCGCCGACGCCCCGTCCGAACCATGATCATGATCCGCGTCGACAGCCGCCTCGCGCCAGGCCCGATAGACACGGGCAGCCCGCTCACGCAGCGCTTCGGCCGCATCTGCGCCGAACTTGCGCTGTACGTGACTGTCCGGGTAGTGCGACAGCAGGTGCAGGTAAAGATCTGTCACCGCGGCATGGGTGCTGCCCACTGCTACGCGAGCGGCGCTCAGGTGTGGCAGCGCATCATCGAACAACTCCGCAAAATCTGAGGTATACAGGGCCGCGATGCGGTCGCGCTCGGCCGCCGCCGCCATCGCATCGCGCACGCTCACCCGCGCAGGGTGCATCACGTCATGCTCGGCCGCATCGCCAAGTCCACCCGGAGTGGCGATTCGGATTGCCGCGAACATCTGCTCCGCATCGTCCACGTCCGCAGCCCGCAGGACCTCCCGCACCTCCGACCGTAGCTGCCAGCCGGGCGTCATGCGCAGCGCTGCCTCGGCCAAGGGTGCACACAGCAGCACGATGCCGAGATTGGTGTTCATGCGCACGGCAGCATGGGTCGCGGCCACGGCGCGCTGGATGCGTGGCCCGAGACCCGGCGCCAAATCCGAGACCGCATCGGCGCTGGCCATCGCGCTGCGGTGAAAATGGTCGGCGCGCATGCCGTGACCCGGCGCCACCGCGGAGACATTGCCCGGCTTGATTGAGGCCACGTCGAGTTCGCAGGCGAGCAGATAGGCCTCACGCACGCGTCGGGGTTCGATACAGTGGACCGCTTTCATACCGCCTCCAAAGACAGGGGCTCCAGTGATCGGGGCAATGTCGAACGACCGATCAGGTCATCTGCCAGCAACGAAGCAATATCCGCGCCGCATACACTCTGGAGCCCGCGCCAGGCAGGAATACTGTTGACTTCGATCACCCACCAACGCCCAGCGCGGTCGCACATCAGATCGACGCCGGCGTAGTCCATGCCAAGCGTGGCCGCCGCACCTTCCGCGAGACGCTTGTGCTCACCCTCTGCAACCCCGGCATGACACTGCCCGCCCTGGGCGACATTGGTCAGCCAGCCGCTGTGGCTGCGGCGCATGGTCGCGACGACGCGCCCTTTGATGACGAACAAACGCCAGTCCGACGCGCCGTTCTCGGCGGTCGCGACGAACCGTTGCAGGTACCAGACACCGTTGATGTGGTCCGCCGTGGGCAGCTGCGCGACAGTGGCGATGCGTGTGAGCCCCTCGCCCTGGGAGCCGAAAAGCGGCTTGCAGACCAGTTCGTGCCCGCGCGCGGTTTGTTGCATCACCCAGTCATGGGCCTCGCCCGGGTCCGCCGTGATCAGCGTCGGCGGCGTTGGCAGACCAGCTTGTGCCAGCAAAAAGCTGGTCAGGCTCTTATCCACCGAGCGCTCGATGGCGCGGACGTTGTTATAGACGGGTATGCCGAACGCCTCCAGCGCGTGCAGCACATCGAGCCGGAACACCACTTCCTCCAGGGTCCCGCCGGTGATCCCACGAACAAAGGCCGCATCCGGCAGGTCGCTGTCGAAGCCCGGTAAATGCAGCCGCGGCGCTCCGGTCCGCAACCTGATGGCACAGTCGCGCAGCGACAGCAACACCGTCTCAACACCGCGCGCGGAAAAGGCGCTCTGCAGTCGGGCTCCGTGCCAGCCGGGTAGGTCCGTGAAGATGGCGATGCGCATGCAATCAGTCGCCGATACCGGGGGCGATGCCGTTACCGGAACCGGTGTCGAACTCGGTTCCAAACGACCGCGAGAGGAGTTCCACATCGATGGTGCCGGCGCGAAAGCTATTACCGGAGTCCATCGCGGTGACCGTCACACGGGCCGGGCTGAACAGCATCGGGTCGACCTTGAAGAAGTCGTAACCGTAGGCCTTGAAGACCTCCGCAAACGGGCGGCCGTAGTCGCGGGACGCACTGCTCGGCAATTGCCTGCACAGCGCCTCCGCGTCCGCGTCGGGGCCGGACACGTAGAGCACCACGCTGCCGCCGTAGAGCACGGCGTCGTTGGTACGGCCCATGGCATTCAGAAAGCCCGGCGCCGGCGGCGGCAATGGCGCGGTACCGCTGCCATCGATGATCCGATCGAGCGGAAAATGCAGTACGTGCGCCTTGTGCAGCGCGACCTCCAGCACGCGCGAGACCACCTGAACGTTGCCTGCCAGGCTGCGCGTGGGGGTCAGCAGCAGCGTCAGGTCCTCGGCATCGACACCGCAAGCGGTAGCGATGTTGTCCGCGACCTCCACCGGCGGCACCTTGTCGACCTCGAGCACCAGACAAGCGGAGGCGTGACGGTCGGCAACACCAAGTTCATCGAACAGTGCCTTCTCCTTCCGTGCCAGCGCACGGCCGGGCCCTGAACCGAGGGCGTGGAATGCGCCCTTACCCTGGCCATGGGACAGACTCCAACCGGCGTACTGGCTGCCGAGACAGGCCAGCACCGGATCGGCGGTGTGTACCTGAACCGCGATGGGCCAATCCGCGACCGGGCCCGCACCGGCCAGCGACACGCGCCCGAGTCCAGCCAGGCAGACCTCGGCGACCAGTCGGCCCGCCTCGAGCCCTCCGGAATAGGCGATCCCTGCGTCGATGATCTGGGTACCGTTGGCAAGTCGGTCGACACCGACGCGTAACACCTCTGCATCGTCGAGCAGCGCTTGGACAATCAGGTCAGCGCGTCGGTTCAGACCCCGGCCCCGCGTCATCTGGGTGGAACCGATGGTGTGTTTGTCATTTTGTACGTTCATGCTGCTCGGGTGTTGGGTGCGTCTGCGGCGTACGTGGTCGGGTCGGCGATGGAGCGGAAGATGGCGGCCGCACGCTGCCGCAGCAGGCGCTCCACCTCGACGGCATCGGTGCCCTGCGCAGAGACGGAGCACACGGGCTCGCCGACGCCAATGCGGGTGCCGGGGGCAGGTTGATCCCGGCACCAGGCCGGCCAGTCGCAATGCCTGGTGGTGATGGGATGCGGGGCATACAGCACTCGGCAGCCGCGGAGCGCGGCTGAAGCCGTCGTTGCTTGCGGGGGCGATGACATCGCCGGCAGACGGCCGTCGCAAGCCTCCAGGTGGCAGTGGACGGCGCCCCCCGGCAATCGCTCGGCGTGCAGCTCCACCGTCGCGGTGGGGCGAGCGTTCAGTTCCAGCAGGAGCGGGTTCCTGTCCGCTGGTGCGGCATCGCACGATGACTGGCCGAGGGCCGGCAGGATCAGGTCGATGCCGTTGATTCCACGCAATTCAAGTGCGCGGGTCAACCCCTCGACCCAGCCTCCAATGATCCGTCGCTGCTCAGTCGACGGCCCAGCCCAGACGATGGCCCCGGCGTATTGATAGGGCCGTTGGCCGGTCACCTCGCAATTCAGCCGGTTGAACCCGATGATGCGCGCATTGCACCCATCAGCGATGAAGACCGCCGACACCACCCCACCGGCGACTTGGCGTTGAAAATAGGCATCGGGAGCCGTGACGCCGTCGGCATTGAGAACGGCGTCGGCATTCGCTGAAATCACCCCCTGCCCGCCACAGGACGCGGCGTGCTTCAATAACCAACCCTTCGGCACCACCGGCCGGTCGGCGGTCACCGGCGGATAGGCAATGCCGAGCCGATCGAGCAAGCCGAACCAGCGCGGCGGATCGACGAGCACGTCAGCGATCTCCGGCCCGTTGCCGCGGAGGCGATAGCGCCCCGAGAGACGACGCAACAGATCCGGTCGTGCATCGAGCCCACCGCCGAGGATTAGGTCCGCGCGAACCCTGCCGCCGTGGAAAAGATTGGGGGCAACGCCGGCGGCACCATCGATGGCGGCGTCGGCCAATGCGTCGGCGCTGCATCGCGCCACGCGGATGAAGGCGTCGCAGGCCGCCCTCGCATCCTGATCGCCGAAACAGTCGATACCGAGAAGCGGCCGCCTGGAGCTGCGATGGAACGGCTCCGACAAGGAGTCGATCAGGTCGGGGCGAGCAGTCACGGATTGGGCCAACGCACGCACATCCACGCCCAACAGCGTCAGGCCAACGGCCTCAGACATGCTCTCTCGCCTCGTCGAACGCCTGTTCGAAGTCCAGATACTGAGGCTTGCTTGCGGACAGCATGCGCTTTAACAACGCCCGCTGGGTCTGGTATTTGATGTTGCCCACGGCCAGGGCGCCGATACCCAGTGCCCCGCTCGGGCTGCCTTCGATGGGCACCCCGTCATTCATGACGCCAACGCCTTCGATCCCCTCCGGCGGCACCGCGTTGACATCGCAGGCCACGGCGAGGCGTTCCGCGCACTGGAGATGGCGCGCGGACAGCACCTGCACGCCGGCAGCTGCGGCGCCAAACACGACCTCGGCCTCCGCCATCAGCGTAAGAATGGCGGCATCGCTGCTGCCATCGACGCCCTCGGCCTCTATGCCGTAACGGCGCGAGCATAGCTCGGCCGCCTCCTGGGCGCGGTCTGCGCCAGCGTGGCTGACGATCGCGACATGGGCGCCGGCCCTGGCAGCGAGCACCGCACAGGTGGAACCGACCGGGCCGGTGCCTCCGAAGACCACCGTTCGGCGCCCCTTCAACCGCAGGTCTTGCGACGTCCGCAGATGTTTCTCCGCGCATGCGACCATGCCGGCGGCGGTGGTGAAAGCCCCGCTCGGGTCCGCGAACACCGAGATCTCGAACGGCGGCACCATCGATTTGCGCGCGGCCTCGAGCATGTCCATGGCGAGATGAATATCACGCCCGCCGATGAACAGACCCGTGTGCTGCACCCCCTTCGGGCCACGGGAAAAGATCGCATCCTGGGTATACGCCTGGACCTGGTCGACGCCAACACTCGTGTATGGGATGCAGTGCTGCCAACCGGCGTCGATCGCCATATTGACATCGAACGGGCTTAGATTCGGCGCGGCGGTCAGCATATGCAGAATGGTGGGCTTGGCGCTGCTCAAAAGGCTTTCCTCAAGGGTTCGGTGAAGGGGTAGGTATCAATCAGGCTGCCATGGTTGCAGCCGCGCACGATCATGAAGCGCAGCGGTGTCAGGTCGCCGACCCGGCGACGCAGACGTCGCACCAGGTCCACGGCCTGATCTTCACAACGCGTCAGCACGAAGCCGGTCGGACCCCAGGAACTCTGCCCGACGCCGGCGAAGCCCTCGCGCTCCGCGAACGTCAAGCCCTCGGCAACGGCCGCACTAGTGAAACGCCCACCCTGGGCCGGCGCGAAATGATCGCCGACCACCCGTTGCAGTTCGGCGATGCCGCCGGCAAAGGGTTCCAGGTCCTGCTCTGCGAGCGCCGGCATGATCTGCATCAGCGCCAGCCGACACAGGTGCGCGGCGCGTTCGGGCGAAAACGGCGGCAAGCGGCGAAAGGCATCGAGCTCTTGCGCACCGTGCAGCCCCTCGCCGCGACGATCCAACAGCAACACAACGCGCCAGGACTCCGGGAAGGCCATGCGCGCGATCACCGGCGGCGCGGCGGTGGCGTTACCCCGACCGCCATCCAGCAAGAAGCCACCCTGATCGAAGGCGCCAACGCCGATCCCGGAGCGCGCGCCGCGCCCAAGCGTCTGCGCCAGTTCACCGGTGTCGGGCTCGATGCCGTACAGCCGCGCATAGGCGGCGCCCACGGCGAGACACATCTGAGTCCCCGAACCTAGGCCAAGATGCCCAGGCGTAGCGGCATCTAGCGCGATGTGCACGCCACCTGGCAGGCCCAGTATCTGTTGCACGCGCTGCGCGCTGCGTTCGGCTCGGTCGGCGTTGGGGCCGGTCGCCGAGATCGTCGGCGCCGGCCGCACCTGCAACCGGGTCGGAAAGGCGTCGATGGCCAGACCCAAACTGCCAAAGCGACGACCGAGGTCACCGCATAGATCGAGAAAGCCCAGATGCAGACGCGCCGGCGCCTCGACATCGACCGCCGCGAGCATGGGGTTGGCTGGCGGACTGGCCGGGCCATGGTTGAATCGCAGGTTATCCATAGCAAAACACTCAGCAACTCGCGTGCCGATCGGGCAACGCAAAGATCGAGCGAGCGAATGCTTCAGGCCGACACGAGCGATCAGCGCCCTCAAGCAGTGTGCGCCGCCTCAGGGGGCCAAGCACCTTGCGCCAAGGGCTGCTGTACTTCACCAACGTCGGTCAAAGGCGGCGCACAGCCGTTGGCCGAGATTGAGAGGATCACCACGAAGGGTACGAAGAAACACGAAGGAAAATTCCGAGGTGGACACCAGACCCTCGGGGTTTGTCTAAACCCTCGGGTGAAGGGCGGTGCTTGCAGCCCTCCATACTATGCTTCGTGTTCTTCGCGTTCTTCGTGCCCTTCGTTTCGTGGTTCAGCTACCACGTCTTTAGCGTCGCGCCTCGACACCCCGACCTCAGTCCGCCCACGGCACCGACGCCAGGAACCTGATCACAAGAATGACGACCGCACGGTGGCCAAGGCAGGAGAAACCCATGCGCCCGGTTTGGCGCAGTCTGTCACATCTTCAAGCCGTGAAGGGTTACACGGCATACTCGGTCGGTGACGCAATCAAGACTGGCTTAGGCCGGCTCGGTGCCGGTATGCCATCGGCACGGCGATTGCTGTAACAATGCCTTTCAGGCGTCGTGCCCGGCACATCAGCCCGCGGCAATTGCCACCTGACCCCCGAGTAGGTCTACACGACGAGCAGATGAACCGATGAAGTTGAACGGCATCCCCATCGATGACACCTTCGCCGAGGCCTTCGGCATGAAGGCAACGCGGGTCTTGATTACCGCGATCGACGCGCGCTGGGCACGCCAGGCCGGTGATACGATGACTGGATTCGCAACGTCGGTCATCGGCTGCGGCGTCGAGGCCGGCATCGAGGCGGAACTCGACGCCGACGCGACGCCAGACGGGCGGCCCGGCGTCAGCATCCTGCTGTTCGGCATGTCCAACAAGGAACTCGCGAAACAGCTGGAGAACCGCGTCGGGCAATGCGTGTTGACATGCCCGACCACGGCCGTCTTCTCCGGCATGGATGGGGACGACAAGCTGCCGCTGGGCAAGAACTTGCGTTTCTTTGGCGACGGCTGGCAGATCTCCAAACAGATCGGCGGCCGACGCTATTGGCGCATTCCAGTGATGGACGGAGAGTTTCTGGCGGAAGAGACCACCGCTCGCTGCAAGGCCGTCGGCGGCGGCAATTTCTTGGTCCTGGCAAAGTCCCAGCGCGCCGCGCTGACCGCCTGCGAAGCGGCAGTCGTCGCCATGCGTGGCCTACCGAACGTCATCCTGCCCTTCCCCGGCGGCGTGGTGCGCTCCGGCTCCAAGGTTGGCTCGAAGTACAAGGCGCTGATGGCCTCCACCAACCAAGCCTTTTGCCCAACACTGCGCGGAATCGCGACCTCGAACCTGTCTAGCGAGGTCCTTAGCGTCATGGAGATCGTCGTCAATGGTCTAACCCCGGAGGACGTTTCTGCCGCCATGCGCAAAGGCATCCACGCCGCCTGCGCCGGCGGGCCAGAAGGCGGCGTCGTGCGTGTGTCCGCGGGCAACTACGGTGGCAAGCTCGGCCAGTTTCACTTCCGGCTGCACGAGGTGACGGCATGAAGCAGCTCACACTGACCCAGCGCCAAGCCACTGCCCAGCGCCTGGACATGCGCGCCTTTCTCCCGGAACACCTCGCCCAGCTGAGCCTCGCTGAGATCGCCGAGCTGCCGCTGCAGGTCGGCAACCAAATCACGCCCGCCGGGGAGCTGTTCGAGCTGTCCGGAAAACCCTGCGAGGACCTGCGCCTCGTCCCCGCGGCCGACAACCTCGACTTCATTGGTGCGGGAATGCGCCAAGGAGAGCTGACCGTTGTCGGAAACGCCGGCGACGCCGTCGGTGAGGGCATGCGCGGCGGCCTGCTGTGCGTCGCAGGCAACACCGGCGACGAGGCCGGTACCGGACTCAGCGGCGGCGAACTGCGGATCACCGGCAACACGGGCGAGCGCCTCGGCGGCCCCAGCATCGGCGCCACCCAGGGCATGAGCGGTGGCCAGATCCATGTCCAGGGCAATGCTGGCGACCGCGTCGGCGAACGCATGCGCCGCGGCCTCATCCTGATTCAGGGCGACGCCGGCTGCTGGTGTGGCGTCAATATGATCGCCGGCACCATCGTTGTCCAGGGCCGTATCGGCCGCATGGCCGGCAGCGGCATGCGCCGCGGCACCTTGCTGCTCTCCGGCCCCCCCGCGGCGTTGCCGTCCACGTTCAATGACAACGGCGTCCACGACCTGAGTTTTCTCCGCCTGTTATTCGTTCACCTCACTACCCTCACCGACCTCGGCCCCTGGGCAGCCGCAGACAATGCCGGCGCACACCGCTACCTCGGCGATCTCGCCGACGCCGGAATGGGCGAGATCCTCTGGCCCGTTGCCTCTGGTAACGTCGACGCTCCATCGAGCAAACCCGCTAGCGCGCCATTCCAGCACCGACACCTCTCGCGAGGCGATGCCTCAGAATGACGCGTGCACAGTGGTGTGTTGCTACGCCTTCTCGTTGCTTTAATCTTTTGAGCTAGGGCGTCTCCGGGTCCTTGGGGTCATCATCGTTCGCAGTCCGGCTGCTGCGTCCGGACAAAAACAGCGCCGCGATGCCAAGGCCCGCGAACAACAACAGCGATCCGGCGATCAGGGTTCCAACAAGACTCATCAGCAACACCCGAAGCAAATTCCCAAGCTTTGCGCTTTGTCATTGGCGCTACCGAGACCGCCACACCACCATGGCGGCATGAACACGACAACACCGACCAAAAACCGTCCCGGGCTGCCACGCATGCTGCCCATCATCCTCACCCTTGCGCTGGCGCAGACCGGCTGCGGCGACTCGGCGCAGGAGGTGCAGCAACAGGGCACGGAGCTGCTGCAGATCGCCGAGCGCGGCGATATCTCCGCCCTCGACGCGCTGCTCACGCGCGATGCGAACGCCGACTATCGCGACAGCTGCGACTGGACACCGCTGATGAAGGCCGCGTTGAACGGTCACAAGGATGTGGTGCAGCGCTTGCTCGCGGCGGGTGCCGACATCGACGCCAAGGACAAGGGCGGCTACACTGGCCTGATGCTCGCCGCCTCGAACAACCATGCAGACACCGTCGCCATGCTGCTCGAGCGTGGCGCGATGAGCGACGCCCAGGAACTCACCGGGGGTTTCACCGCGCTGATCTGGGCGGCCCAACGTGGCCATCGTGAAACCGTCGAACTGTTGCTCGCCCGCGGGGCCGACAAGACCCTGCCGGATTTCGAGGGCAAGACCGCCGCCGACCGCGCCGCGGAGCAGGGACATGCCGCACTACGGGCCCTGCTATCCGACGGCTCGGTGCCAATCGCGAGTGCCGCCACTGGTGGGTAAGGTCGCTATTAAAGCGCATGTCGCCGAGTTGCCGCCAGCGCGAAGGCAACGGCTCTCTGCGCGGCCCTATCGCGGCTGCAAGCCGCTCCCACAGATCGAGTGCTAGACGCCACGGCGCCCCATCGCCACCGCGTCGGCCCGCCCGACGCCGACGTCGACCCGCCACAACAGCACTGCGCCGACCAAGAACAGCAGCAGGATCGGCAGCAACGATAAGCGCGGGTCGCCAGTCAGGACCGCCGCACTGCCCACCAGAAACGGCCCGAGCACAGCGGCGAATTTGCCCACCATGTTGTAGAAGCCGAACAGCTCGGCCGTCTCGCCGGCCGGGATCAGACTCGCGAACAGCGCTCGACTCAGGGCCTGTATGCCGCCTTGCACCAAGCCGATCGCCACGGCCAACGCGTAGAAGTGCTCGACACGGGTCATCTGCGTCGCCGCCAACACCACCAGAACATAGATACCGATTGCGAGCAGGATGCTGGACTTGGCACCCCACCGCACGCCGAGTCGGCCGAAGGCAAGCGCCGCCGGAAAGCCGACGAACTGAGTGATCAACAGGGCCACCATCAGGCTCGAATCGGGAAAGCCCAGGTCCAGCCCGTATTTCACTGCCATGAAAACGATGGTATCGACGCCGTCGATGTAGAACCAGTAGGCGATCAGAAACAGGAAGGTGTTCGGCAGACGCCGTACCTGCCGCAAGGTAGCGGCCAGTTCCATAAACGCGCCGCGCACGGCCGCCGGTAGGGTTCGGCGTCCTATCCCGCTGCTGTCGGGCACCCAAAGCACAAGCGGGATGGTGAACACCGCCCACCACAGGGCGCAGCTCAGAAACGCGATACGCACCGCATCGGACTTGTCGGCAAGCCCGAAGGTCTCGGGCGTCAAAACCATCACGACATTGAGGGCGAACAACAGGCCGCCACCGAGGTACCCCAATGCATAGGCCAGGGATGACGCGCGCTCGTAGTCTTCGACGGCGGCGACGTCTGTAATCAGCGCATCGTTGAAGATGTTGCCGCCAAAAAAGCCTAGTAGTCCAGCTAGATACAGCGCCAACGCCGCGCCCCAATGTCCGGCGCCGAGCCAGAACAGCGCCGCCGTGGCCAGCACCCCAAGCAGCGTGAAGCCAAGCAGAAAGCGCTTTTTGGCGCCAAGCTGATCCGCCAGTGCACCAAGCACCGGGGCGCTGAGCACCAGGATCAGGCTTGCGGCGCTGCTGACATAGCCGAGCAGTTGCGTGCTCTTGGCCGGTGCCAAATCCGCGGCCCAGTACTGCGCAAAGAACACCGGAAAGAAGCCGGCAATGACAACGGTGGCAAAGGCCGAGTTGGCCCAATCATAGAGCGCCCAGGAAACGGTCTGGCGGCGCGGCAGTTTGCGAAGCGGCATCTGGGGATCAGATGGCCTCACCGCGGGCGAGCAGGGCCATGCGCACCAGCTCGGCCAAAGAATCGGCGCGCATCTTGTCCATCATGCGCGCGCGATGCACCTCGACTGTCTTGGCGCTGACGCCGAGCTCGGCGGCGATCTCCTTGTTCGACTTGCCGTCGGTCACCATGGTCATGACCTCGTATTCCCGCGGGGTCAGCTCGGCCACCTGTGCGGCGATGTCGCTGCGCTGGGCGCGCAACGCACGCTGCTTCTGGTCGTGTTGCAACGCATTGCGAATGCTGTTGAGCAGCTCTTCGTCGTCGAAGGGCTTCTCGATGAAATCGACTGCGCCGACCTTCATCGACTTGACCGCCATGGACACGTCGCCGTGCCCGGTGATGATGATCACTGGGATGCCGATCTCGCGGCGCGTGAGATAGGCCTGCAGTTCCAGCCCACTCATACCGGGCATCCGCACGTCCACCAGCAGACAGCCGCCGCGCGCCGGATAATAGGCGTCGAGAAAGGCCTGCGCAGAGTCGAAGGTCTCGACCTGCATGCCGACCGATTCGATCAGCCATTTCAATGAATTGCGCATGGCTTGGTCGTCGTCGACGACGAACACGGTAAGCTCGCGTGACATCAGCGTATCCCCGCCGCCAGCGGCGACTCCTGTTCGGGTTCGGGCTCGGTTTCTGCATCGACGGCGGCGTTCGCCGTCGCAGCGACCGGCAGCCGCACGTAGAAGGTGGTCCCGACGCCGGGCGTGGACTGCGCCCAGATGCTGCCGCTGTGGTTCTCGAGGATCGTCTGACTGATCGGCAAGCCCATGCCCATACCGGTCTCCTTGGTTGTAAAGAACGGATCGAACAGGTGCAACATCCGGTCGGGCGGGATGCCGAGGCCGTTGTCGTGGACCCTGATCAGTGCCCGCCCATCCGGCATGCTCGTTCCGATAACGAGTTTGCGCTCGCCGACCGGCTTCTCTTCCAAGGCGTCGAGGGCGTTGCGCACGAGATTGAGCAATACTTGCTCGATCTGCACCAGGTCCACGTCGACCGGGATCTCGCCCTCGGCCAACTCCAGCTGAACCTGTAGATCGAGCTTGCCGGTCTCGAACTCAATAAAGCCACACACCTCGCGCACCAAATAGTTCAGGTCCACAGCCGAGCGGATCGGCGGCTGCTTACCCACCAGCGCGCGCAGGCGCCGGATAATCTCGCCAGCGCGCTGGGCCTGAGCCGAGATATGGCGCATGGCGTCCACCAGCGCACCGCTATCACCGATGCCGCCCTGCAGCCGCCGGCTGGCGCCATTCGCATAGTTGACGATGGCCGACAGCGGCTGATTCAGCTCATGGGCCATGCCGGTGGCGACCTCGCCCATGGTACTCAGGCGACACACATGCACCAGCTCCGACTGGTGCTGGCGCGACTCCTGTTCGGCGCGGCGCACGGCGGTGATGTCACGGGCGTAGATGTTGACGTAGCCCAGGTCCTGAATCGGCACGAACAACAGCGAGTAGATTTGGCTAACCTGATCGTCCTCGTACTCACGGTTTTGCCCCTCGTCCAGGGCCGCGCGCACCTCGCCGATCCAGCCCCCCGGCAAGCGCTCGCCTGGACCCGTGAGCCACGCCTCCAGCAATGGCAGGCTGGCCGCGTTGGCGTAGGCGATCAGGCCATCGCCGCTGACGCGCAGGATCGGGCTCGGGCTCTCGCTGGCAAAGCGCGCCAAGCTCTTGATCTCGCGCTCGGCCTGCTTGCGCTTGGTGGCATCGTGGATGTAAAGGGTATAGACCCGCTCCGCGTCGATGTCGATGGGAACAATGGAGATCTCCACCGGGAAACGACTGCCGTCCGCACGTCGCGCCCAGAGTTCGCCGCGGGCGTGGGGCTGCATATCCTGCCGATGCCGGCGCACCGACTCCTGCAACATGCCGACAAAGGCGGCGTGATCGGCCGGCTCGAGAAAACAGCGGGTGAAGTCGTTGCCAATGATGTCGTCGCGGGAGAAACGCAGCATCGACTCGGCCATCGGATTGTAGTCGACGATCTCGCCGGCACGGTTGAGCGTTACGATTGCGTCCAGTGACGCCTCCATGATGGCCGCCTTTAGCGCCTCGGTCTCGCGCATCTCGTGCTCGTGCCTGCGACTCATTTCCTCGCGCGCCTTCAACACCAAATGCGTGAAGTGCTGAATCCAGTCCTCCAGCAACAGTAGCTGATTGCCGCCCCGCTTGAAGCCCGGTTGCTCGATGTTCAACGCCCGCTGGGAGAAGCGCGACATGCGCTTGAGCACCTTGTTCAGCCGCGCCGACACCAGGTAGATCACGAGCGTGAACACGGCGATGAACACGAGTGCGGCGATGACGCGCTGATTGCGCTCGAAATCCACCACCCGCTCGGACATCTTCGCGACGCTGCTATTTGGGATGAAGGTCGCGAACAGCATGTTCCAGTTGGAGCCCTCATACTCCGGCAGCGATTGTGACGTGACCAGAAAATCCTGCGTCCACTGGTCGAGTTGCGTCCCCGGAAGCAGCTCCTGCGGTTCGTTACTGGCCAGAATGCGCTGCTCGTCGGCATCCACCAGCGCCACCGCGGAACTGTCCGCGGAAATGGGGCCCTCAGAAGCGATCAAGAACTGCGCGTCGATGGGCACGACGACGACCAGATGGCCCATCGCGTAGCCGCCGGCATCCTCGACCCGATCGCTAACCACCAGGTAGGGCTGATTCTCGACCCGGGCCAGCACCGTGCGCACATCATCGCCGGCGCCGATCCACTGCGAGGCTTCGGCCAGCATCTCCTCTGGCAGCTTCAGGTCGCCGGCCTGATAGATTTCGCGCACTCGGCCGCGAGAGTCGATCAGCATCACGTGGCTCGGGGTCAGCAGCGCGTTACGGCCAAAGAAGTCCGGCAGCCAAAACGGTCGGAAGCCCTCGTAGACGATCGGATCGACGTCTTCCTCTGGAAACCAGAACAAAGGTTCCAAATATTGGGCCAGACGCCGATGGTTAGCCAGCAGCCGGGCGGTTGCGGCATAGTTGGCCATATACTGGTCGAAACGCAGCAGGCTCTCCCGCGATCGCAAGTCGAGTCGCGCCCGTAGCTCCTTGTCGAAGATCCTCCCCACGGCCCGGCTCTGCACCTGATCGAGCACCATCCAGACCGCCAGACCGGCCATCAGGCCGATCATGATCGCGATCACGGGCATCGGCAGCAGACGCAGCAGCCGGAAAATCGCGGGCTTAACAGACAGGCGCGGTAGTTTCACGAAAGCACTCAAGCGCTTGAACGGGCCGCCAGTCTATCGAATTACCGCTTGAGACAGAAACGCCAAGACGATCGACGCGTTGCAGCTGCGCCGACCGCCCACCAGCACAGGTGCACCAGATCAATGACGACGAATGCCCGATCGCACAGAATGGACCCCATGATTTCCCCGATCCGCCTCACCGCCGACGAACTCGCCCGCGCCAGCATCCCCGGGTTGCTGCGCCGTCTCGCGACGATGCTCTATGACCTGATGCTTGTGTGCGGCGTGCTGGTGATGGCCGCGGCCTTATTCGTCATTCCAATTCAGACCCTCACCGGTGGAACCGTCGGCGGCGAGACCACCATTGGCGGTCCGCTGCGGCTCGTCTTTCAGGTCTGGCTGCTGGCCGTGATCCTGCTCTATTTCGGCTACTTCTGGAGCCGGGGACGCCAGACCCTCGCCATGCGCGCATGGCGAACCCGCCTGATTCGCGACGACGGCGCCGACCTGACCGGCATGGACGCGTTGCGGCGCCTGGCCTTCGCCACCATCACCCTGCTGCCGCTTGGGGCCGGGGTGCTCTGGGCACTGTTCGACCGCGACGGCCTCGCCTGGTACGACCGCCTTTCGCGCACCCGCCCGGTGCTGCTCGCCAAACCCAGCGGCACGCCAACCCGCTCCCAACGCAAGTGACCATCATGCGCTACGAGATCATTCCGGTCACGCCGTTTCAACAGAACTGCACGCTGTTGATCTGCCCGGAAACGGCGGCGACCGCGATCATCGACCCCGGCGGCGAGCCCGAACGCATCATCGCCACGCTGAAACGAATGAAGGCGCAACCGGAGCTGATTCTGCTCACCCACGGGCACCTTGACCATGTCGGTGCGGCACCGCAGTTAGCGGCCAGCCTGCAACTGCCCATCGTTGGCCCGCACCGCGACGACGCCTTTTGGCTGGATGCGCTCCCGCAGCAGGCGCAGATGTTCGGATTCCCGCCGCAGCCCGCCTTCGCGCCGGACCGCTGGCTCAAGCCCGGCGACGTCGTCAACGTCGGCGAGCAACAGCTGGAAGTGTTGCACTGCCCCGGACATACGCCTGGGCATGTGGTCTTTTTTCACCGTCTCTCCGCGCTGGCCCAGGTCGGTGACGTGCTGTTTCACGGCAGCATCGGACGCACCGACTTTCCACGCGGCAATCACGCGGACCTGCTGCGCTCCATCCGCGAGGGACTGTTTCCGCTCGGCGACCAGGTCCGTTTCATCCCTGGCCACGGCCCTATGGGTACCCTCGGCGAAGAGCGACGCAGCAATCCGTTTGTGACCTGACGGCCGGTCACGCTCCCTCCGTCGGGTAACGATTGGAGCCCGCGCATGGCGCTGAAATCCTTCGTGCTCCCCCGAAATCTAAACCCTGCACCGACCTCTCAGGTACCACCTGCAGTGCCTCTGACGACGGCAGCGAAAGCACCGACACCCCCGACCGCCACCGATGCCCACGAGACCCAGCACATAGGCAGTCCGCGGCCCCGCCACCCCCGGGCGCCCTCGCGTTCATCCGTCACGCCGCCAATGTCTTCGAACATTGGTTCGACAGCCCACCGTCGCTCAAGGCGCACGACCCCTTCGCACGGGTACGCAGCGCGATGGCTGCGACGACCGGCGTGCCGATACCGAGCCAGATATGCGTATTGAGACACGCCCTCGGCCGCCGCTGACCGACTCATGGGCGCGCGCCAGCGCCTCCACGCCCCGCCGACTGCGGCCTGGAGGACGGATCAACACAACCAGGCGCCGGAGAATTCAAGAACCGCCAATGCAACTCCTCCATCTGCAAGCGGCCAGTCGGTTACAATTCCGGGTCTTCGCTCCGCAATAAGCCACGCTCTCATGTTCCTAAAGCGACTGTTCGGCCGGCAGACCAAAGCCCGCGAGACCCCTCCCGATCGCGAGCAACTCATCGAGACCGCCCTCAACGCCCCCGACAGCGCTGCTCGGCGGGACGCCTGCCATGCCCTCTCGGACCTCGCCACGCTGCGCCGCGTCGCAACGGACGACAGCATCGCCGTCGTGCGTGATCTGGCCACTGCCCGTTATCGCAAGCTGCTCTGCGGTCTCGACACGCGATCGCCGCCGCTGTCTGAGCGGTTGATGGATCTCGCGAACGTCCATGAGCAGGATCTGATCGCGCAAGTAGCGACCCAGGCAGGCGACGCCGAACTGCGACAGGCCGCTATCATTCGGCTGAATTCGCCGCAAGCACTGGCGGAGTGCGCAGTCGGCGATGCGCTCGCTGCCAACCGGCTCAGTGCCGCGGAACGCCTGCAGGACAAGACCGCGCTGGAACAGGTCGCGCGCCGCGCCGCTAAGCGCGACAAGCGCGTCTATCGCCTGGCCAAAGAGCGACTAAAGCAAATCAACGATCGCGAGGAACGCCCGCGGCTCGTGCACGCCCAATGCGAAGCGCTGTGCGAAAAGCTCGAACGCCTCGGCCGCTTCGACAACTGGTTGCAGGATCAGGCCCTGCTGGGCCACATCGAACACCAATGGGCCGAACTGGAGCCCGAGGCAGACGCTCCCGCCCGCGACCGTTACCGCAAGCTGCGCCAGGCGTTTCTCGATGCCTACGCCGCTTATGCCGAGCAACACGCCGCCCAAATCGCGGAGCAGCAGGCACGGGAAGCGGCGGCACAACAGCGCGGGCGTTTAATCGCAGAACTGGAGTTGCTGTGCGGGCACACCGAGCAGGACTCGATCGACCAGCGCCTGGCGGAAATCGAACAGGCATGGACGCAGCTCGACGCCGTCGCGGAGGCCGATGCCACGGGGAAACGGGCCTATCGCGAGGCCCTGGACGCGGCCCAGGCGCAGCGCAGCCGACTCGAGCAGGCAACCCGCCAGGCCCAGGCCGCCAAGTCCCTGCTTCGAGACGCGCAGACACTGCTGAATCAGGGCGGCGAAGTCGAGACCAGCCGCGTCAATAGCCTGCGCAAACGCCTCGAGCGTATCAGCGAGAAGAGCGGCGGACCCGACGACGACATCCGCCACTGCCGCGGGTTGTTGGATCGGCTGCAGCATCGCATCGAAAAGCATCGCGACCAGGTCGCCCGCAAGCTTACCGCGTTGCCCGAGCGCCTTGCGGAACTGGACGATCAACTCGAGCACGGCAGACTGAAGAAGGCCGAACCACTCTACCAGAGCATCACCGCCGTGCTGGCGCAGGCGCGCGCCGCCAGCCTGCCACGACAGGACATTGCCCCGGTCGAGGCGCATCTAAGAGAGATCGCACCACAGCTGCGCGAGTTGCAGCGCTGGCGCCGCTGGGGCGCCGACACCAAGCGCGAAGACCTCTGCAACGAGATCGAGGCCCTGGCCGACGATGCGGAGCACGAACTGGAGCCCATGAGCAATCGGCTCTCGGAACTACGCGATGCCTGGCGCGGGCTTGACCGCAATGGCGCGCCCGCGGACGACGCCCTCTGGCGCCGGTTCCAGGCCGCGGCCGAGCGCGTGCACGAACGTTGCCGGCCCTTCCTCGACGCCCAGACCAAGATCCGCGCCGCCAATCACAAGCAGCGCGAGGCACTGTGCGCGCAGCTGGAGACCTTCCTCGAGCAAGCGGACTGGGAACGCATGGACTGGAAAAAGGCCGCCCGCGCGGAGCGTGAGATGCGGCAGGCCTGGAACGCCCTGTTGCCGTCGCAGGGCTCGTTGCAGGGGCGTGCAGACGGACCTCTACTCACCCGCCGCCGACACAAGCCGCTGGAGGGGCGATTCCACAAGCTACTGCGCCGTCTCGACAAGACGCTAGACGCCGAACGTGAACGCAATCGGGCATTTCGCCAGGACCTGATCACCCGCATGGAGGCCCAGGTCGACGAAGCAGACCTGCATCGGGCGATCGACATCGCCAAAGACTTGCAGCAGCAATGGCACACGACCGTACCCGGCCGTCAGCGCGAAGAAAACGCGCTGTGGCAGACCTTCCGTGCCGCCAGCGATGCGGTGTTCGCGCGCAGGGCCGCGCAGCACGAAGCCAAGACCACCGAACTCCACGACAACCAGGCCGCGCGCGAGGCCATCTGCAACGCCCTCGTGCAACTTGCCGAGGAGACCACGGACATCGGCGACCTGCGCGCCGGCTTGCGGGCGCTCGAGACTCGCTGGCAAGACACCGATGGCCTGCCGCTGCCGCGGCACGCGACTCAGTCGCTGCAACGCCGCTGGCGCGAAGCTGAGGATGCCGTGCGGGAACGCCTGCGACGACTGGATGAGACGCAACGCTGGGCGACAATCGGGCGACTGCAACAGCGCGCGGACTATTGCGATGCCGCCGCACGAGAACTGCTCGCCGATGCAAACGCCACCGATGCGGAGGCCTTGCGCAGTCGCTGGGCCGCACTGCCGACGGTCGACGATCCGGTCTCCGCAAAACGCCTCGACGATGCCTTCTTGCACATCGTCGACGCCGCCACCGATGCGGAGGCACGCAAGCGGCTGGAACGACACATGGCCGACAATGCAGAGCACCGGCTCAATCTGTGTCTCAACCTGGAAATCACGACCGGAGCGGAGTCGCCCAATGAACTCAAGCAGCAGCGCATGGAACTGCAGGTGAGCCGCCTGCGAGATAGCATGGGAGGCCGCACCGGAGACAACGTCGATGTTGACCCCCTCGCAACCGCTTCGACGTTGCTGCGGGACTGGTACCTGTGCGCCCCCTCCGCCGCCGTCGACGGTCTCGATGCCCGCTTCGCGCGCACGAAGCAGATATTGACGAATACCGAGCCCGCCACCCCTGTCCATAGCTGACGGAACAGCCGTAGGGCCGGCTCACGGCCAACTGCAACGAGTGACCCGCGGCAGGGTGACCCGAGGCAGGGCCCGCCATAACCAGGCGCAAAGCGTTTTCCGCACCAGCGGATTTCCCCCAATCCCCCTGATTTCCCCCGGTAACGCTACGCACAGTCGCGCTCTTGTCGCTGGGAGGCGCTTTCTCACGAGCATTTACCAATGCGCTGCAATGCGATTGCGCAACAAACTAGGTAGTTTCCATAGGGCTTCGCTATTTTCAAGTTTGGATTTCTTGCGTTCCGGGTCAACTTCCGCCAAAGTTGGTCGCAATGGTGGTACGGGCACTGTTTTGCCCGGCTGCTTAGCGCCTCGCCGCTGCCCTTTTTGCCGACTCCATGCAGGCGCGACGCGAAACCGGAAAGACGCTAATAGTGATGAGAGACCGGTGACCGCGCGATGAACGCGCGCAAGACCGGCGGACACAAGTCTTCGCTGCCGATGTGACGTAAGGTTTGCCGCACAACTGCGCGCCGCGGGCGGATACCGAGGCAAGCCGCAGTTTTCGCGAACTGAGAATGCCTAACCTGGCAGCGCGGCTTCTATAAGCCTATCTCTGACACAAAATCCAAGCCTTTCGGAGGACTTCACGATGGAAAACACCACAACGGCCGAGGAAGTTCGGCAAACCGAGATTCGCGTCAACCACATCAGCCTGGCCCAGCCTTGGGAATGGATCGGGAAGGGCTGGCAAGACCTGGTAGCCGCCAGGCAATACAGTTTGACTTACGGCGCCGTAGTGGTGCTGATCAGCGGGCTCATCACCCTGGGTCTCGTCAACGAGGGGCTCACCTTTTTGGTGCCATTCTTGGTTGCCGGTTTCTATTTGCTCGCGCCGGTCATCGGCCTGGGCCTCTACCAAATGAGCGCCCACCTGGAACGCAAGGAGCCATTGCAATTCTGTCACTTTCTGGAGGCGTGGAAAGGCAATCAGGGCCAACTCGGCGTCATCACCGCCGGGCTGCTGATCATCATGCAGTTGTGGATGATGTCCAACTTCGTGTTGTTCGCGCTGCTCTACACCAACATGCATCCGCCACTGGAAAACTTCTTCAGCACCGTCTTTCTGTCGGGCCAGAACAACACCTTCGCCTTCGCCAGCATTGGCGTCGGCTTCCTACTGGCCTGGGTGGCCTACGCGATCAGCGCCATTTCCGTCCCGATGTTAATGGATCGCGACGTGGACGGCTTCACGGCTATCCGCACCAGCGTTAAAGCGGTGGTCGAGAACTGGCCGGCGATGACGCTGTGGGCAGCATTGATCGTCCTACTCATCGGCGTCGGACTGCTGACATTCTATATCGGACTCTTCATCGCCATGCCGCTGGTCGGACATGCAACCTGGCACGCCTATCGCGACATCGTACCGTCGGACGAGTAGACCGATTCCGGCGCGACCCTTTGCCCTCTTAGCAAGGCGATGCCTCAGACCGACAAGCGTACGGCGCTGCGTTTCCACGCCCGTGCGTTACCCTGCGGTTGCTGATCGGATACCATGCGGTGGGTCACAGCAAAGAAAACTGACAAGACCTAGCATTAGCCCTGGAGCGATAACGAAACAATGGTCAGCGCAGGAGCTGTTCCGCGCTGGACGCAAGCTTTGGGAGTGTGTGATGCCTCACCTCAATCATCGGCTGAAGAACGTCTGTTCCACCGTCCTACTGATCGGCAGTGGCCTGCTCGGCACATGGCCTACTTTTGCGACGGACCTGGTTGTCTACGACGACAACGCCGCGATCCAGTTCAGCCAACTCGAGCGCGTCTACCAGGACACGGCTGCCGCGCACGCGGGCAACTTCGGGCTGCGCGTCGAACCCACCTATTGGCACAACCAGTTCATGCGCCTCGCCGCCGGACGCACGGATTTTCGGCCGTTCAGCGCCCTGGAACTGAACATCCGCGCCGAGTCCGGCGCCGTCGATCCCGCCATCGTGCTGGTAGACCGCACCTGGGGGAGTACGGTTCGCGTCGCGGACTACGTGGAAGGCGGCATTATCGATGAGCAATGGCGCCGCGCCGTGATACCGATGCAGGATTTGGTCAGCGACGAGTTCGCGCTAGATTCGGTCTACCTCATCGCCTTCCGCCCGTCATCAACACCGCGCGCCTTTTTCGTCGACGATCTGGTCTTGCTCGACGCAAGCCGGCCAAACGTTCTGGGATGGTCGATGCCTTCAAACCGCGTGATCAGCGTTCGCGTCGATCAACTTGACGTGCCATCGGTTGGCGATGCCAGCGGATTTACCGTCTCCAGCGCAACCGACCCCAACTATCTCGCCCCACTCAGCGCCATCGGAATCGGCGTCGACCGCAGCGCGGTCGCTGTCACCGATACCGGCACGGGCGCGGTGGTCGAATCGCGGCTCCATCTACTGCTACCGCATGCGCTGGAATCCGATCATGACTATCTCGTCGGTCTCGGCGCCCTACTCGCCCCATCGGGGCAGCCGATGCAACAACCCGGCCTCACCATCACCTACGACCCGAACGCGGTCAGCACCAGCATCAAGGTCAACCAGGTCGGCTATCTTCCCTCGGCAACCAAGATCGGCTTTATCGGCAACTGGCTTGGCGACCTCGGGCCGATGCCCGTGGACGCCTTTGCATTCCAGGTCGTCGACGCCGCCAGCGGCGCCACCGCTTGGAGCGGCGAGCTATTGCCGCGCATCGCCGATGATCCGCAGAGCGGCGAAGACGTCTATACGGCCGACTTCAGCGGCCTGAGCACGCCCGGTACCTATGAACTCAGAGTCCCTGGGATTGGTCGCTCGCACCCGTTCGAGATCGCCAACGACGTCTATGCCGATGTCTACCATACCACCATGCGTGTGCTTTATCACAAGCGCAATACATCACTCACCGCGCCCTACGCGGACCCTGGCTTTGAGCGCGCCGGTATCGATGATCTGCTGGACGCGGTCTTCCATCCGGTGCTTGCCGATTATCTCCTAACGCGCGGCGAGCAGCCGTTCGCGTACAAGCCCATCACGAAGGGCTGGTACGATGCTGGCGACTACGGCCAGTACATCCATAACGCGGCCTCGGTCTGGCCTACCATCGCACTGGCGCTGGACTTGGCGCCGGCGAATCTGTTCGAAGATGGCGAACTCGGCATTCCCGAGAGTGGCAATGGCGTGCCCGATATCCTCGACGAGTTGCGCTGGGGCATGGAGTGGGCGCTGTCCATGCAAGACGAAGACGGCGGCGTGTACTGGCGCGTCGCGAGCGGCCACTGGGACATGGGCCTGCCAGCGGACGTCAGCGAGCCCCGTTTCATCTACGAGAAGACCACCCGTGCAACCGCACAGTTTGCAGCCATGGCGGCAATCTACAGCCGACTCATCGCCGCCTATGACAGCGCCGAGGCGAATGCGGTGCTGGAGGCCGCCCTGCGCGCCTGGAACTTTGTCAATACACATCAAGTGTGGCCACCGGAAGGCGAGCTGTATCAAAATCCGGCGGACTATCCAGGCGGCGGCACCTATGCCGTCCGATCCGCGAAGCCAGATAGGCTCTGGGCTGCAGCCGAGCTCTATCGCAGCACCGGTGAGGCCGCATTTCAAGACGCCTATCGTGGTCTGCTAGCCGAGGTGAGCATCGACATCTCTGCGGCACCAATGAGCACCTGGGCCTACTGGGCGATCGCCAAGAGCGAACACGCCGACCGTGACATCCTGCTCGTGGAACGTGCCCGCCGCAGCCTGATGGCAGCCGCTGACATCAAACTCGAGCGCTCGGCACAATCCCCGTACCGCTCGCCCAAACATCCGGCCATCGACTTCACCGGCTGGTACAACTTCTCGGTCTCGCCGATCGCTTCGCTGGCACTATTGCAGGCACAGCATCTGAGCGGTGAAGCCGTCTATTTGGACGCGGCAACCCAGATCATCGATATAATCCTTGGCGCCAACCCGCAGTCACGTGCCTACCTGACCGGTATCGGCGATGATCCAGTGCGCGATCCAATGGACCGCATCTCGCTAAACGACGCCAACCCGGAACCGCTGCGCGGCCTGACCGTTGCTGGCCCAACCTGGCACTTGCCGGCTTTCCGCGAGCCCTACGCGTCGGTCAATGCCGCATACTGGCCACCCGAACAGCCTACGACCGACGGCGACTACCGGAGCGCTTACCCAGCGCTGCGACGCTGGGTCGACGATCATGACTTGATCCCGATGAACGAGTCCACGGTACGCGAGTGGGCGCCCGTCGCGGTGGCCTTCGGCCTACTGCGCGATGGCGAAAAGGCCCCGACGATCGCGGCACAGCCTTACCAGTGGGTGCCGGGCGGCGGCGGTTCTACCGGCGTCTACCGGCTATCCGACATCCCGGTCGCCGATGTGCCGTTGCTGACCCCAGAGCAGATCACGGCCTTCGGTGCAGAGGCCGTCAATGCTTCCGCAGATCACCTCGCCGCCCTAACCGCAACACAGGTCGCCGCCATCGACGCACCGAACGTCCGCTACTGGGTCGGCAAGCTGAGTCTAGAACAGCAGCTTGCGCTGAGCGCCGTGCAAATCGCGGCATTCAACGAGTGGAGCCTGTTCACCGCCTTACCCCCGCAGCAGGTGCCGCTTGTACCGTCGGCGAAAATCCAGAGCATCGGGGTCGAGGTCCGCAACACGACCGACGCGTGGAAGGCCGCCATCACCCCCGAGCAGCGCGCTGCGATGACCCAAACACAGCAACAGATCATGCAGATCGCCGGTCACTGACCCCTCTGCTTTGCCATCCGCTTACTGGATGGCGATTGGGTCCCCGTGACGCCAGCACCGTGCTCTAGCGGACAGGAGCGAGTTTCGAGGGGCGAGCACCGACGGGCCGAGGCCCAGGGACAAATAGGCGCAGTCGTGCGTCAAAGCGCGGCCCTCGGCCGCGCGCGCATCTCCGGCTCGAAGCGAGGCACAGGTGCACAGTTGCGTCATCGGCCTGTCGGCCAGGGATCTTCCTCGCTCGTTTCAGCTGCTCTGCTTTTCGAGAGCCGACCGCGCGATTCGCGGTGACCCGCTCCTTCTCGACCATTTCAGCCCACGCCAGCCAGACCGTCTTGAAGGCGCAGTCGAGATGCGTTCGCCGTCTCGCCAGACTCTGCCGCCCCATCATGTCGATTTGTGTGCCGCAGAAAAGCCTTGCCGAATGACGTGCACATCAATCAGAAGGTCAACGGCATTGGACTCACACGCAATCCGCCCCTAACACCAGTCAAGCACCAGCGAACTCCTGATGATTGGGTAGAAATGATGCTGATAAGGTCTCTTAGCGGCGCACCCCCAGCTCGCTCTCCAGAGCGCCCTCGCCGTATGTTGTTTAATTTCCCATCGTCACGCTGCAAAACGCTCATGCAGTTTTGATGTTAGGTCGCAGGGCTCTGCGGCGGCGTGCGAGCATGGAATCGCCGAGATGCATATCGACCCAGTGCTGCACATCACGGGTGCGCACCGATGTCATCGCCGCGCGGATGACCGGGGCGGTTAACTTTGAGAGGAAGGCCGGAATCAGCAGCCCCAGCCGGCCGACTTCCTTGAGTGGGCCGCGGGCGGTGAAG
>JGI12210J13797_11446361_pt1 | contig 26370 bp, 27 predicted proteins | sample ElkSlonscriptome_3_FD_13797 | JGI IMG/M metagenome (IMG submission 13797) | reverse complement strand
GAGCCAAGCACCGTTTGCCATGTTTGCAATAATCAGCCCGGGGGATGCTTGGCTTACGCACTCCGAATGTTTTTTATCGCCGAAAGCGAGAAACAAAAAGTATCCTGCGGAAAGGACTAATCCAAAGTAAATCAAACCCCAGATTGCAAAGGCATAGTCTGCCGGAACAAAAAGACTTGAATATCGATCGCTTAAGGAGCCCACGGTTTCGCCATTTATAGCGCCTGTGTTTGAATAATAATTCCATGCGATCAACAGAATCAAAACAATTGCATTGACCACCGCGAGTACTTTTTTCATAATCATGCCTGAAGTGGACAAAATCTATTCCAATCATTTTTATCTTTCGAGCGTGAAGTACCTCTATGAAATTATTCTGTTTGCGAGCATTTTCATTTTAGGCTATGCCATATATGCTTGGTTTCAAATCGAAAATTTTGAGTGGGATAATCACAAAAGTGAAGTCTATTTTATTGTTTTGGGGGTTCTGCTTGTAATTTCCAGTGGCGGCAATTACCGGAACGTCAAGAAAAAAAGAACCCAAAAACAATCGGAAGAACGATAACATGAGAGAAGAATTAGGTTGTATTGCTTTCCCTTTAGTTCCTGGCCGTCGAGAGCCTAGCGACAAAAGTGAGATGGTCACCCAGCTGCTTTTCGGGGAAGTGTACCAAGTGCTGGAAGAGCAAAAGAAGTGGGTACTCATTAGAAACGAAGCCGATCAATACGAGTGTTGGATTGATCGAAAACAACACGTGCCTATTTCCGAAAGAATGGAGTTAAACCGGACCATCCGTTCTGCATTTGCTCCACTTTCTCATGGTGATCAAATGTGGTTTATACCCGCAGGATCCAAGATAAGCTCAGGCAATTTTTCTATTGGAGGCCGGAAGTTTTCTTTTGACGGCGCTGATGATCAAGGAGAAAAAGATCCCATAAAATACGCCAACCAACTGACGGGTGCTCCATACCTCTGGGGCGGGAAGTCTATTTTCGGGATCGACTGTTCAGGCTTTGTACAAGTCGTATACGCTTGCTGTGGCATTCAATTGCCTCGTGATGCCTACCAGCAAGCAGAAGTTGGCGAAACCGTAGACTTTGTAGAAACGGCTAAACCAGGAGATTTGGCCTATTTTGATAACGACGAGGGACGAATCACCCATGTTGGAATCATGCTCGATGGCGAGCGCATCATACATGCCAGCGGTTCGGTAAGAATTGACCGCATTGATCATGAGGGAATTTACAATGGTGAAACCGAGTCTTATAGTCATCAATTAAGAATCGTTAAAAGGATAATATCCACCGAGATTGATAGTTAAATATTCTCTACCTTTTGAGCGCGAATTGGTTAGACTAAAAAGAATGGTTCCTACACTATTGAGTATGCAGACCCCAACTCATATTGACCCAGGCCAAGGAGACGAGTCCGTTTATCTCTGGGAAAATCCCATTTACCTCATACCGGTTATTATCATTCTGGCACTTTTGATTTTATTCGCTTGGATTAGAAAGAAAAAGTAATTGCGGTATTGAAATTGCTTCGTATTAAGCATGGATAAGATTAAATCGATTTTTGCAACTCTTTTTTTTACTCTGGTCAGCATTCAATCCTTTTCTCAAAACCCTGACTACGTAGATCCGGGAAATGTCCGTGGAGATGAAGGCACGGTCTACCTTTGGGAAAATCCGACTTTTTACATTCCCGTACTAGTCGTGGTAATTTTTGTTGTGGCCCTTGCTCTTATACGCAAGAAGAGAAGCAGCTAATCGAGACTTTCCAACATCAAATAATAAAGCGAGGCAGAAGCCACTTCTAGAAGAAGGCTTGCAGCGAGTTGCCCACCTTCACTGCCTTCGGAAATATAATAGCAATAGGGAGATTTACCACCCGGAAAGAATTCGGGCTCCCTGGTTGTGAAGTAGATAAAATCTTCCCTGAACTCGGCACTCAAGGATACTTTGTTCTCACCTTCCGTTCCTGTCCTGTAAGTAATTAAAACTTCGAAAGTCCTTCCGATCTCCTGCATTTCTCTCCCTAACGCAGACTCCTTTCGGCTTTCGCTACTTATTTCCACATAGTTGGATTGTGCCTTCGCCAAGGCTAGGTACCTACTCTGAAAAGGTCTGAATTGAAACGCCGCTCCTTTTCCCGGAGGGATAAATATCCGCTCGTCCAAATCACCACCCGTCAGTCGGTATGCATTTTCTACTAAAGATTGATTCTCGAAAAAAAGTGTTTCGGTGAGATCAAAATATACGGCTTCTTCACTCTCGTTCAGAAAATAAATCTTAACGGGCAAACCATTTCCGTTAAAATCAAAATCGACATATACCAGCGAATCAGTCAAGTAATAATGCTCGGAATCAGAAGTCTTAGGAAGGTCTGAACTCAAGTGAACATATTGATATTGGGTGCAAGAGGTCAAGAGAAAAATGGCACCGAAAATATTGAGAAGGCGTCTAGACATAGTGTTGATTTTTTTAACCACACCAAGTATTATGCCGATCGGTTAACAATCCTTAACTGCTTATGATACTGCGTGCATGCGTTTTCCATCGAATGAAGAACCTATATTCGCAGTATTATGAAGAATAAGATCATACCGATTGTAGTGGTTGCCGCCGCGGCCATTGTTCTAATTTATTTTCTCGCCTCAGCCTCTGATGGCGAGTCTGTGGGAGTTTTGGCTACGGCCGAAAAGGGAAAGTTTACGGTGGATATAACCACCACAGGAGAACTGGAGGCCAAAAACTCCGTTCAAATTTTAGGTCCTCGAGGAACCAGAAATTACCGTATCTGGAATATGACCATTCAGGATATCATCGACGAGGGAACCTTTGTTAGAAAAGGAGATTACGTGGCTAAACTCGATCCATCGGAGTTGACAAACAAGGTCAAGGACAGCCAGTTAGAGATGGAAAAAATTGAGTCTCAATTCATTCAAACCAAATTGGATACGACACTGGAAATGAGAAAATCCAGAGATGAGTTGATCAATCTGAACTATGCCGTGGACGAAATGCAGCTCAAACTCGATCAAAGTCAATACGAGCCTCCGGCCACCATTCGACAAGCCGAAATTGATTTAGCCAAAGCTAAAAGAGCCTACGAACAGGCAAAGGAGAATTACAAGATCAAAAAAGAGCAAAACATTGCCAAAATGAGGGAAGTCATTCTCAATAAGCAAAAAGAGCAACGCAACTTAGATGGTATGATAGAGTTGATGGAGTCTTTTACCATCACCGCTCCTGAAGATGGAATGCTTATATACAAGAAAGACTGGGACGGCCAATCGGTAGGTAAGGGATCTCAAATCAGTGCATGGGACCCCGTAGTGGCTACCCTACCCGATCTCAGTACTATGATTTCGATAACTTACGTCAACGAAGTCGACATAAGAAAGGTAGAAGAAGGACAGGAAGTCGAAATCGGGCTGGATGCTTTCCCCGAAAAAAAGTTAAGTGGTAAAGTGATCAAAGTGGCCAATGTCGGAGAGCAGCGACCCAATTCGGATGCAAAAATCTTTCAAGTTAATATAGTGCTGAATGAAAGGGATGACCTTCTGAAACCATCTATGACTACAAGTAATCAAATTATTACCGATGTGGAAGAAAATGCACTCCACATTCCGATAGAAGGTCTCTTCAATCAGGATGACTCCATTACCTATGTTTTTAAAAAATCGGGCTTGGGTGTAGAAAAACAGGAGGTAATGATCGGCGCTACCAATACGAATGAGGTGATCATTGCTGCGGGTCTAAATGAAGGAGATCAAGTCTATTTAAACCGTATTCCCGACATCGATGACAGAGAAGTAAATTTAATTCCGGAAATGGATGGAAAGCGAAATGTAGAGGAAGAAAAAATCGCAGAAGAAGCCGAAAACAAAGCAGACCGGTTGGATGGTCAACGTGGAAAAGGCCAAAAAAGACCATCAGCTGAATGATCAACGAAAGACTAAAGGCCAATTTTCTCATCGCGCTTGAGGCTTTAATCAGCAATCAAACGAGAAGTTTACTCACCGCTCTGGGAATCATCTTCGGGGTAGCTGCCGTTATTTCGATGCTGGCTATTGGAAACGGAACGCAGGCAGAAATCAACGAGCAAATGAAGCTGGTTGGTGTCAATAATATCGTTATTGAGCCGGTGGTTGAGCAAAAAGAAGAAAACCTCGACGAAAACACCGGAGGAAAAGAAAAAGAGAAGTTTTCACCCGGATTGAGATTGGTTGATGCCGAATCGATAAAAGAAGTAGTTCCTACCGTTCGGAAGATAAGTCCCGAAATCGTTCTCGACACATACATTATCAGCAATGGAATTCGCCGATCGGCAAAACTCGTGGGAGTGGAACCCGTTTACTTTGAGATCTTCAATTTCGACCTTTCGGAAGGCGAAATGTTCAATGAATACCAAGTTTCTGTAGGAGCGCCCGTCTGTATTATTGGGAAGTCCATTAAAAACAGGTTCTTCCCGACGGAAAATGCCATCGGTAAAAAACTGAAAGTCGGGCCGCGATGGCTGGAGGTAATCGGAGTCTTGGAGCAAAGACTTATCAGCGAAAGCAGCGTTAGTAACTTAGGCATTCGCGACTACAACATGGACGTTTACACACCTTTGGAGACCGTGCTCATTCGCTACGAAAACCGCGAAATGGTAACTAAAGCCATGATCGAACAAGCCAATGCTGCAAGCAGAGGAAACGACATGGAAGATGGTAACGAAAAAAACTCCCGGTCAAAAAACTACCATCAAATCGATCGAATGGTCGTACAGGTAGAAAAAACCGAGCTGCTGTCTCCCATTGCTGATGTCGTGAGTCGTTTGCTCGAACGGAAACACTTTAACGTCATCGATTATCAAATAGAAATTCCCGAACTACTCTTGAAGCAGCAGAAAAGAAACAACGAACTGTTCAATTATGTCTTGGGTGCTATAGCCGGAATTTCATTGCTGGTAGGAGGAATAGGCATAATGAATATCATGTTGGCTTCCGTTTTGGAACGAATCAAAGAAATTGGTTTGAGGCTCGCGCTAGGAGCGAAAAAGCAGGATATTATTCATCAATTTATGTTTGAGTCAGTTTTGATCAGTATTTCAGGTGGCTTGATCGGAGTTGTTCTTGGAGTGTCAATGGCCTTTCTGGTTTCGGAGTTGGCTGATATCAATACGGTTATTTCATTTAGTTCGATTCTGATATCCTTTGGAGTTGCCGCAAGTGTGGGCTTGATCTTTGGGATTGCGCCCGCCCGAAGAGCAGCCATGCAAAACCCTATCAATTCCCTGCGCTATGAATAAAGCTTCCGCCCTTTTTCTATTGCTTATTTGCGTGCTACCCGCTAGGGCTCAGAATGTGGATACATATAGCCTGAACGATGTCATATTAATGGCTCGAGGACAATCACCCTCTTCAAAGCAAGCCGAAACGAGGTTGGAAAACCGGTACTGGCAATATCGGCTGTTTAAGTCCAATTACAATCCTCAATTGGCGTTAAGGGGAAATCTTCCCGGTTACAATCGCGACTTTCTTTCTAACCGACTGGACGATGGAACGATTGTCTTTCAAGACAGAGAGCAACTAAATTCAAGTCTCAATTTGGGATTGAACCAGCCTATCGCCTTCACCGGTGGTAATGTGTCTGTCAATTCAAGCATGAATTACTTCAACGATCTGAATCAAGATTTGACCCGTTTCAATACCACCATGGTCAACGTAAGGTTGGATCAGCCTATTTTTGGTTTTAACAATCTGAAGTGGGACAAGCGCACGGAGCCGCTGCGTTACGAAGAAAGCCAAAGGAGCTACGTAGAAGAGATGGAGTTTATTTCCAGAGAAGCATCGGGGAGATTTTTCGACTATTTGACCGCTCAGATTAATTTTGAAATTGCCCAATTCAATTTATTGAACAACGATACGATATACAAGATTGAGCAGGGTCGCTACAATATTGGTACGACGAGCAAAGACAAGCTCCTTCAAGTAGAGTTGCAGCTATTGCGCTCACAACAGGATGTTTCTCAAGCCCTACTCGATTTACAAACATCCAGTCAGCAGTTAAGAGCTTACCTTGGATTAAACAATGCCGACACCATTTTTTTGAATATCCCAGACGGGATTCCTGAATTTGAAATCTCTCTCCAAGATGCTCTGGTTTACGCCAAGATGAATCGATCGGACTACATTGCTTTTGAGCGTCAACGAATCGAAGCGCGACGAGAGGTAGCCGAGGCAAGGGCTCAGCGCTTCCAAGTGGATCTGACGGCTTCTTTTGGTCTAAACAGCGCCTCCAGCGAATTGGACAATGCCTATCAAGAGCCCAATGATCAGCAGCGGTTGGACGTAGGACTGGTCATCCCGATACTGGATTGGGGACGGAACAAAGCTCGTATGCAAACGGCTCTGGCCAACCGCGATTTGACCAACTTTGTCATCGATCAGGATATCCAGAACTTTGAGCAAGAGATCATAACTTTGGTACGCCGATTTGGAGTGCTTCGCCAGCAATTGGAGATTTCTAAAAAATCTGACGAAGTAGCCGCCGAGCGGTACAATGTGGCCCAAAACAGATACCTCACCGGTAAGGTTGACATTACAAATCTCAATATTGCGCTCTCGGAAAAAGATGCGGCTAAACGCTCATATGTCACCTCCCTGCGTGATTTCTGGATCGCTTATTTTGATTTGCGCAGACTCACACTTTATGATTTTGCGGAAAAAGATCTACTTTACAAACCGGGTGAAGTGGAGTAAAAAGTAAATCATGGCAGATGTACACGAGCCATCGGTAAGATCATACAACATGAGTCGGGTTAAGGCTACAAATACGAAACCCGAAATCCTTGTCAGAAAAACACTTCATGCCGCAGGGTTCCGCTACACCCTTCACGGAAAACACAAAGGAAAATCACTTCCGGGAAAACCGGATATTGTCCTACCCGCTTACAAATCCGTTATTTTCGTCCACGGATGTTTTTGGCATGCACATAAAGATTGTAGGTATTTTAAAATTCCCGAAACGCGGACCGAATTCTGGGAGAAGAAGCTTTTCGGAAACCGCGACCGCGACAAAAAAAATGAAAACATACTCTCGGAAAAAGGTTGGAGTGTTTTTATCATCTGGACTTGTGAACTAAAAACCAAAGAAATTTCTGAACGCACGCTGAACCAGCTAATCAAAAGGCTTAATCCAGCAATAAGCTAACGCTATCAGGACCTTCCAGTTGATGAAAAACAGACACATCCAATTCAAATTTATGCGATGCGCCTTCTTCCGTTGTCACAATTTTTGTACTCAATAATGGAGATACTGACGCTGAAAAAATACTGGCAAAGGCTGCTGCACTCGGTTCATCGATAAGAATTACTGCATCTGCCCTCAGCGCTTTACCCTCCTCTTGCAAGAGCAATTCAACAATCGTTTTTATTTCGGTAACTCCCATTTGAACATCGGCCTCTCGAAAATCAATGATCCCGCGGTATAATTTATCGTAATCGGGGTGATTCCAAATAGCCTCTGCCGATTTTAACCAATTCTCGTAGGTTAGCTCACCGGTAAATTTTTGTACTATTATTTGTTCTTCTTTTAGAATCACAAATCGCATTTCCATGATATCTCGATTAAGTCATGGTACGATATTACAATTATTCTCGAAAAAGATGCCACATGAAAGTAAGAATGATTGCCCTTGTACTAATTAGTTGTTTCGGCTCGCTTTTCGAATCAACGGCTCAAGAAGGCTTCGTCAGTTTGGATACTATTCTCGATCAGGCCATTTTGGAACCAATGTATTATAGTGCTGAAAATTTTGTTGGTGACACCATAGATGGTTATCACGCCGCAAAAATTCTTTTAACGACAGAAGCAGCATCTGCTCTTTCGCACGTCGAAGCAAGATTAAACAAACAAGGCTTGGGTCTAAAAGTACTTGATGGATATAGGCCACAAATCGCTGTAGATCACTTCTTGAGGTGGTCGATAGTAGCGGCAGACACCGCGCAAAAAGGACAGTTCTACCCCAATACCCCGAAACACCTGCTGTTTGAAAAGGGATACATCGCAAAGCAATCAGGCCACTCAAGAGGGAGTGCCATCGACTTAACGCTCGTTGATCTTCTTACGGGCAAGGAACTGGACATGGGGACTACGGTTGATTATTTCGGATCACTTTCACATACTGACAGTCGTGAAATTACGGTGGATCAGCGCAAGAATCGCAGGATTCTGAGAAATGTGATGCAAAAAGAAGGGTTTGCAGCCATCGAAACTGAATGGTGGCACTTTTACTTGAAAAATGAACCCTTTCCCGACACTTATTTTACCTTTCCCATAAGGTAGCTGCATTCAGACATTAATCTATCTTTGAAAAAATTGAAGTTATGCGTATTCTCAAATGGATTGCAATAGTAATCGTGGTCGTTATTGGTATAGGTGCGGTTGGTTTTCAAATTATGAAGAGCAATACCAAAAAACACAGCCCCGAGGCAACCGTGCATTACACGGAAAATGGTCTCGATATTGAAATTGTTTATTCGCGTCCTTTCAAAAAGGATCGAGAAATATTCGGAGGCCTAGTTCCATACGGCAAGGTTTGGAGAACGGGAGCCAATGAAGCTACCACGTTCAATACGGAGACTGATTTGATTATCAATAATGAAGCTACTCTTCCAAAAGGAGAATACACGATTTGGACGATCCCGAATGGCTCAAAATGGGAAGTGATTTTTAACGATGGTGATTATGGTTGGGGGGTAAATTTGAACGCGGAAGCAGCGAGAGATCAGAAATATGATGTCGTAAATGTGACCGTTCCCGTTCAGCGAAACTTCAAAGTATTGGAACAATTTACAATTGAGATCGAAGGCACGCCTCCCGCGCTATTATTTAGCTGGGATGTGACGCGTGTAGATGTACCCATTGCTAAAGCAGAGTAAATCCGCAGAAAAAACAACATAGAACACGATCAAATTAGAACTCCCATAATTTGGACGCTGCACTGCATCAGGAGTCAAAAAGGCTGGCATGTGTCGGGTACCGTTTTGAGGAAAACAACTTTGACACAAGATATTGAAGGCAGTTGGTGGGGTACTTTTAAAAATACGGTAAAAACCTATTTCTCGAAATCTTACCATGGAAGCTTACGCGTATTTTGGGAAGGGGGCAACCTAGAAGTGAATACAGATCGCCAAGGAAAATTCTCCTTTTTTACAACGAGCCTCGCTCCATCTACTCTAACATTCGAAACTGACCAAAGTGTTGGCGTTGAACAAATACTCTCCTACCCCACGGCTTTTGAGATGGAAGCTTCTCCTTATATCGTGATCTCAGATATTGACGACACGATATTGGTTTCGAAATCAGAAAAATTCTTTTCGAAAATTTGGCTGATGCTTTTTCGGCAAACGGCGAAGCGCAACTTTGTAGAGGAAAGTGAAAAAGCTTACCGGCGATTGTCGACCGCAGGCATCCCGTTTGTCTACATATCGGCAAGCGAGCAAAATTTATTTGCGACCATTGCCAATTTCTTGACATTCCACGAACTGCCTCTTGGCCCCATTTTTTTAAGACCATACACGCATTGGAAAGACCTGCTAAGAGCCAAAGCACGAGAAAATTACAAGGTAGATCGCATGACAAAATTGATCGCGCATTTTCCCGGAACGCGATTCGCACTCTTTGGTGATGACTCACAGCAAGATCCTTTGGCATTTAAAACTATACTGGAAAAATACCCCCATCAGATTGACGCCGTTTTTATTAGAAAGACAGGCTCGGATAACAATTCTGAAATAATCAAGCATCTGCGCACCTTGACTGAGTCAAGCATCCACTTCAGTCATTACGCAGATTTTGAAGAGATCGAACCCATCATTAATAAAATAACGCGTGACTATTCTATTCATAGTTAATCCGGTTTCCGGCGATGTCGACAAAGATGAATTTACCAAATATGCAGCGAGAAGGTGCAAGTCTGCAGGCCATGCTGTATCCGTATTCGAGACTACGGGTCAAAACGACAAGGAAAAAATTAAAGATCAAGTAAGGTTATGTGAGCCGGATCGTCTATTGAGTTTGGGTGGCGATGGAAATTTCATTCTCTGCTGTGAAAGTGTAGAGGGACAAAATATCTCCACCGGTCTGATTCCGATGGGGTCGGCAAATGGATTGGCTTTAGAGCTCGGTATACCAAATAATTTCCAAAAAGCATTAGAACTTTTCCTTCAAACTTCTCAAACCCATCACCTCGATGTGATTTGCGTCAATGAGGATATGCATTGCCTTCACTTAGGTGATGTAGGAATCAACGCACAAATAGTTAAAGATTATGACCGAGATGAAAATCGAGGAATGACGACTTATGCTAAATACCTTACTCGCGCTTTGGTAGAGGCGGCACCCTTCCCTGTAAAGGTAGAAAGTGAAGGAGAGCAAGTTTACCAAGGCGATGTAGTGATGTTAGGAATAGCCAACTGCCGACGCTATGGAACAGGTGTCTACTTATCCAAAGACGGAAACCCGTTTGATGGAAAATTTGAGCTGGTATTCATCAACAAGATGAATATAACCACAGTGGTCAGAAAAGGCTTGACTATTTTTAATAAAGAAATTACAGACGATCAAGACACCCAAATTCTCCAACTCTCCACGGGGCGGGTTTCTTTTTCAGAAAAAAAGGAACTTCAGCTGGATGGCGAGCCTCGTGGCAATTTTAAAGAATTGAATCTGCAAATTAAAAAGGCGCATTTTCCTGTAATAATTTCACCTGACCACACTTTTGATACTTGAAATAGCTATAATTGGTATCTTCAATTGAGTATTAAATGCTACCGAGCTTCAAATACCTTAAAGAACTGTATTATGCCTTGGCAATTGTCATAGGGATAATTGTTTTGGGGATTTTCGGTTTTATGACCATTGAGGGTTACTCCTTCTCTGAGGCACTCTACATGACGGTGATCACCGTTTCGACCGTGGGGTTTAAAGAGGTTAGGGAGCTCACTCTCGAGGGTCGTTATTTCACGATTTTTTTGATCCTGGTAAGTTTCGGAACCTTCGCATTTACGCTTTCATCAGTTTCAAAATACGTCATAACCGGAACCTTTCAACGCTACTATAAAAAGTATAAAATGGACAGTCGCATCAACAACTTAGAAGGCCATGTGGTGCTCTGCGGAGCAGGACGAAATGGTATAGAGGCTCTTGAAAACCTGCTTGCTCACGGGCAAGAGGTGGTAGTCATAGAAATGGATGGTGACATAGCAAATGAACTGAACGACCAAGGCCTTTACTACATTGAGGGAGATGCTACTGAAGAAGAAGTTCTTCTGAGCGCGGGAATTGAAAAAGCTTCTGCATTGGTCACGGCGCTTCCCAAAGATACCGACAATGTGTTTGTAGTATTGTCTGCGCGCGAACTGAACAAAGACGTGCGCATCGTAACTCGATGCACCCATGACTCTTCCGAATCGAAAATGAAAATCGCAGGAGCGAATGTGGTCATCATGCCCGATAAAGTGGGTGGAGCCAGAATGGCGGGCTTTGTGATCAATCACAATGTAAATCGTTTCATTGATACGGTATCCTTGCGAGAAAACGGTGAAACCTATTTGATCGAGTTCAAAGTCGGCGAGCTCCCTTCGAACAACAATAAAAAAACCATAGGAAACATTATTGATACGTTGGATACAAATTGTAAGATCGTGGGTATTATGTCCGCCGATTTTAACTATGTGATGAATCCACCCAATGACTATGAAGTACTCCCCAAAAGTCAAGTGTTTTTCTTTGGTAAGCCTGCTGAAATAAAAAAGATTAAGGACCAGGTAATAATGGACTAGTTTACCGAGGTCTATTTAAGCTCCGAAATCCTTAGGACGTGCTGCAACCTCTCTTTCAAAACAGGAAAATCCGTGTATCCGTTCGCAATTTTATGGTACTTATTTTCGACTTCAAAAAACACCGTAGGATAGCCGGTAATGCTTAGCTGTCGGGCAAAAAGAAATTCTTCACGTGTTCTGACATCATAATCGGGAGAGTTCCAAAGAATATTGAAGTCCCTTTTGGATACTCCGTAGTTTACTGCCATTTCGGTATAGCTTCTACAATCGTTCGGATCAATACCGTCAAAATAAATAGCCGATTGAACATCCGCGGCATACTGAATCATATGATCAGGCTTAAACTCTTTAAAAATCCGAATGGCTTTGGCCGGTGGAAAGGAGTCGAACATAACCTGACCTTGCTTCAAGGTGCCTTCCAGAAATTTTTCGCCAAAAATCACCCCGGTGCGTTCTTCAACCGTTTTGTGGGCTTCATTTATATATCCTGCCACTTTTCCGATTGGACCCGATTGACTACCTAGTACCATTCCGCCGGATATAACTTCAAATGGCACCAATGAGCCATACTCCTCGTGCAGCTGATTCATCACCGAGCTAAACCCATAACACCATCCGCAAAGCGCATCAAAGAAGTAAAGTACTCTCATTTTCAATTTTTGAAACAGCCGTTTAAACCAAATGTACGACGATTGAAAACAGAATTCCAGCACCAAGGCGTGGAAGAAAATATAAGTAAACCATTATACGTTGGTAACTAAACTTTTGCGATGTTCTACACCCTGCTCACTTTTTTTCTTTTTACCGGTTTGCCAACGGATACTATCGATGATGTATGCTTTTCTTCGAATGAGCAAGCGCTTTATGAAAGGATAAATGAGGTAAGGGGAGAAAAAGATATGCCTGGAATTGCTCTTTCGAGAAATCTCACGATAGTCGCTAAAATGCATGTGGCAGACCTGTCTGTAAATAAGCCATACGACGAAAAGCTATGCAATCCTCACTCTTGGTCAAATCAAGGTGTTTGGAAAGGCTGCTGTTACCGCCAAGATCATTCAAATCCCGAGTGCATGTGGAAAAAACCCTCTGAGATTACTGACTATGAGGGTGATGGATATGAAATTGTTGCATTCTGGATGTCGGGAATTGACCCCGCACAAGAAATAACCGCCGAAACCGCCCTGCAAATGTGGCTCGAAAGTCCCGGACATAGTAACGTCATCTTAAATGCAATGTCCTTTAGGAATGTCGAGTGGAACGCAATGGGGATAGCTATCAGCGGGAATTACGCCTCAGTTTGGTTTGGAATGGAAAATGACGAGGATCCTATACCCCAACCGTGCTCAAACTAGCGCACAGAACTACCTGGCCATCAAAAAAGTAGCAAGAACAGGAAGTACCTTCGCTTCATCTACTCGGCGAGTGAATTGGCACCTTACAAAATATGCTTTTTTATCACGCCCGCTCCATCACCCTGGTGGCCAGGGAAACGTATATCAAACTAATAATGGCGAAGACGTGCACGGCGTCTTTGTTCGTAAACCAACCGTCCAGGGTATTGAAAGGGAAAAGGTAGAAAACACCTGAAAACAAGGCGATCAAAAAAGACTGTTTGAGAATTTTCGCGTTGCGTATTTCCGTTTTATTCCAAGTAATGATCAAAATGGCAGAATAAGTAAGTGCCAAATCAATTACCGCGGGAAGAAAATCAAATAGAAAAAACAGCAAGGTAGCACCCGTGATAAACTTCGCGATTAAAATCCATGTCAAGTTTCGCGGAGATACACTGGTCATTGAAAATACGGCTAAGCCAGCAAAGAGGTTTCCCAAGAGAACAAAATCATTCTTGAGCCACCACACTGCAAAGTACTGCTCTCGGGATAGATAGGTAGGAAAGCCGTGACTGATCATACCACCGGTGGCGGCGACTCCGATACAAATCACAAACAACACCCACAATCGCGAACTACGAATTTTCACATTGCGATTGGCAATGGCAATAATAAAGCAAGTGAGCGAAATGGCCACATTCGAAACCAACGCACCGGGCTCGTGAATGTAAACCCCAAGTATTTCTTGACCTGTAAGTTCAGTTGGGTACCTCAATTGTAAAAAATGACTCCCACAACAACTGCATGAGAATAATTACGCTGCGAAGAAAAACATTTGATTAGAAATCGAGCTAAACTTCCGTATTAATTTTCTTCATTGCCGTCATGGCACCTCTCAATTCTTTCCCTATTGCTTCTATCGGATGATGGCGAATGGCATCATTCACCTTAATTAATTCGACATTGTCAACCTCATTGGATTGAGAAAATGCCTGTCCGATCACGTCGGAATCAACAGAATTCATGAAGTCTACTAATAGCGGTTTACAGGCATGATCGAAAAGGTAGCATCCGTACTCGGCCGTGTCAGAAATCACACGATTCATCTCGTAAAGCTTTTTTCTGGCAATTGTGTTTGCAATCAGCGGCAGTTCGTGAAGTGACTCGTAGTAGGCCGACTCTTCGATGATACCCGTACTGACCATCGTTTCGAAAGCCAGTTCAACGCCTGATTTTACAAATGCAACCATCAGCACGCCGTGATCAAAATACTCTTGCTCGGAAATGGCATCGGTAGTCAAAGGTGTTTTCTCAAAGGCCGTTTCCCCGGTCGCTGCTCGCCATTTCAACAAATCTGCATCGTCGTTGGCCCAATCGGCCATCATGGTTTGCGAGAAGTGACCCGAAATAATGTCATCCATATGCTTTTCGAACAAGGGCTTGAGAATACCCTTCAAGTCTTGCGAAAGATGGTGAGCCTTAATTTTGGCGGGGTTTGACAGTCGATCCATCATATTGGTAATACCACCTTGCTTCAATGCCTCTGTAATGGTTTCCCAACCATACTGGATTAACTTGGCAGCATAGCTCGCATCAACTCCCTTCTCAACCATTTTATCAAAGGCCAAGATGGAGCCCGTTTGGAGAACTCCACAGAGAATGGTTTGCTCGCCCATCAAATCGCTCTTCACTTCCGCCACAAAAGATGATTGGAGTACTCCCGCTCGATCGCCTCCGGTTGCTACCGCATAAGCCTTTGCTTGCTCCCAGCCTTTTCCTTCGGGGTCGTTCTCCGGATGAACCGCTATCAATGTCGGTACACCAAAGCCTCTCTTGTACTCCTCTCTTACCTCCGTTCCCGGACATTTTGGTGCAACCATTATTACGGTGATATCTTCTCTGATTTTCATTCCCTCTTCCACAATGTTGAATCCGTGGGAGTACGAAAGTGTAGAACCCTTCTTCATCAGTGGCATTACGGCTTCAATCACACTTGAATGCTGCTTATCAGGGGTGAGATTCAAAATCAGATCTGCCGTGGGAACCAGCTCCTCATAAGTTCCCACCACGAAGTCATTTGAAGTGGCGTTTTGATAGGAAGTCCTTTTCTCGTCGATAGCGGCTTGGCGCAGAGCGTAGGAAATGTCTAATCCCGAGTCGCGCATGTTCAAGCCTTGATTGAGCCCTTGAGCGCCGCACCCAATGATTACAATTTTCTTTCCGAGTAGTGGATTTACTCCGTCTTCGAATTCTGAAGCGTCCATAAATCGACATTTTCCTAATTGATCCAGTTGCTGACGTAGTGACAGGGTATTGAAGTAGTTTGACATTGATCTTTTTTGTTATTGATTGAATGCATTGAGCATTTGAGAAACTTTCAACTTTTCTTTGGTGACCGCTATTCTTCCCGAGCGGACAAATTGCATGATTCCGTAGGCACTAAAATCCTTGAAGAGTTGGTCAATCTCCTCCTTTCTTCCTGATTTTTCCACCACAAAAAATTCTCTATTGACCGTTACGATCCTGCAATGGCTCTCTTTGATAATGTTCTGGATTTGTCTATCCTCAAAGAGTAAATCCGACGCGATCTTAAAGATGCAAGACTCTTGATATATGATCTCATCGTCTGTATGATAGAAGGCTCTTATCACCTCTATCTGCTTCGTTATTTGCCCGATGATCTTCTTCATTTGTGTCTCGGTCATTTTGACCACAATGGTAAATCGCGACACATGAGGTATTTCAGATATCGACGAGTTGATGCTCTCAATATTGATATGCCGGCGTTGAAAAATGGCCGAAATTCGATTGAGTAAACCAATGTTGTTTTCAGTGTAAACGGAAACGGTGTATAATCTTTCTTCTTCCATTTCTATTCTAATCTCATATCAGAAACCGATGCCCCGGTAGGGATCATCGGAAATACGTTATCTTCTTTTTCCACGCGAACTTCTAAAAAATAAGCCTCTTTGCTCGCCATCATTTCGGCTACCGCTTCTTTGAGCTCATCTCGTTTCGTTACTTTCTTTGCTCGGATAGAATACCCCTTGGCAATGGCGACAAAATCAGGGTTCGTCATTTCAGTAGAAGCGTATCGTTTTTCGAAAAAGAGCTGCTGCCACTGACGAACCATGCCCAAAAACTCATTATTTAAAACAACGATTTTTACCGCGATTTTTTGCTGAAAAATGGTTCCTAGCTCTTGAATCGTCATTTGATATCCACCGTCTCCGATGATGGCCACGACTTCTCTCTCGGGAGCGGCCATTTTAGCCCCAATTGCAGCGGGAAGTGCAAAACCCATTGTACCCAAACCACCGGAAGTAATATTGCTTTTGGTGGTCGTAAACTCTGCGTATCTACAGGCAATCATCTGATGCTGTCCTACGTCGCTCACAATAGCCGCGTCACCATTCGAGCACCGATTTATCTCTTTGAGCACTTCACCCATGGTAAGGCCCTCCTTGGTGGGGTGAAGATCAGCATTGATGACCTTTTCGCACTCCAAATCGTAAAAATCTTTAAATCGCCGATGCCAATCCGTATGCTCGTTTTTAGTCAAGAGGGGCAGTAGCTTTGCCAAAGATTCCTTGGCATTTCCAAGCACAGCCACATCTGCTTTGACATTTTTATCAACCTCAGCGGGGTCAATTTCGAAGTGAATGACTTTGGCCTGTTTCGCGTAAGAATTCAGATTGCCCGTGACCCGATCATCAAAGCGCATTCCTATCGCAATGAGCACATCGCATTCATTGGTCAGCACGTTAGGGCCATAATTACCGTGCATTCCGACCATCCCTACATTCAATGGGTGAGTTGTGGGAATCGCCGAGGCACCCAATATGGTCCACGCTGAAGGTATGCCCCCTTTTTCAATCACTGCCTTTAATTCAGCCTCAGCTTCACCCAGAATAACTCCTTGCCCCCAAACAATCAAGGGCTTTCTGGCTCCGTTGATGAGCTTCGCCGCATTGGCTAATGCACTTTCGTCAGATGTAGGAACAGGTCTATAACTTCTTACTCCAGTGCACTTTTCGTAGGAAAAATCGAATTCCTCAAATTGAGCATCTTTTGTAATGTCGATCAAAACGGGACCGGGTCTACCGCTTTTAGCAATGTAAAATGCTTTGGCAAGTACCTTGGGAATATCAGCCGCTTTGGTTACTTGATGGTTCCATTTGGTTACCGGGGTAGATATACCCACGATATCCGTTTCTTGAAATGCATCACTTCCCAGCAGGTGGGACGCGACCTGCCCCGTTATACAAACCACCGGAGTAGAGTCAATCTGCGCGTCTGCAATTCCGGTGATAAGATTGGTAGCACCGGGGCCTGAAGTAGCAATTGCCACACCCACTCGTCCCGAAATACGCGCGTAACCCTGAGCTGCGTGAGTAGCCCCTTGCTCGTGACGAGTCATCACGTGGTGTATCTTTTCCCGAAACTTGTAGAGTTCATCGTAGACGGGCATAATCGCACCACCCGGGTAGCCGTATAAGATGTCGACGCCTTCTTCGATTAAACAGCGAACGATAGCTTCGCTTCCCGATATTCGAACCGTTTTCTTAGGCTCTGACTGATTATCGGATAGAGTCACCTCCTCTATTTCCGTTTGTGAAGCATCCTTCTTCATCACTTCCAAATTTTGGTTAGTATTGCCAATCGACGTTGATTAAAATTCATCAGTAACGCACCCTTCAGAAGCAGACGACACCGACCTGGCGTATTTGTACAAGACTCCCCGGTTAAATTTAAGTTTCGGCGCTACCCATTTTTTTCTCCTTTTCTCGAGTTCTTCATCCGATACTTCCAGTGTGATGGAATTGGTATTGGCATCCAGCGATATAAAGTCTCCGTTTTCTACCAAGGCGAGCACCCCACCTTCTTGCGCTTCGGGAGTAATATGTCCCACCACAAATCCATGCGTTCCACCCGAAAAGCGCCCATCGGTAATCAAAGCCACTTCTTTTCCAAGCCCTGCTCCCATGATCGCGGCCGTTGGCTTCAACATTTCGGGCATACCCGGACCTCCTTTCGGACCTTCATAGCGAATAACCACGACATCTCCTCTTTCCACTTTTCCCGCACCAATACCCGCATTGGCATCGTATTCCCCTTCAAACACTTTGGCTTTTCCTCGAAAGGTCAGTCCTTCCTTACCCGTTATTTTTGCTACACTTCCCTTCGTTGCCAAATTGCCGTAAAGCATTTGAAGGTGCCCCGAAATCTTGATGGGCTCTTCGATCGGCTTAATCACATCTTGTCCTTCGGGTAAATCCGGTACATCAGCTAAGTTTTCCGCCAAAGTTCCACCGGTTACAGTAAGGCAGTCTCCATGAAGCAGACCTTTTCCAAGTAGGTATTTCAACACTGCAGGAATTCCCCCAACGGCGTGTACGTCTTCCATCAAATACTTTCCACTCGGTTTTAAGTCCGCCAAAAACGGGGTATTATCACTAATATCTTGAAAGTCTTTTAGGGTAAAATTAATTTGAGCTGAACGAGCAATAGCTAAGAAATGAAGCACGGCGTTGGTCGAACCGCCCAAAATCGTCACCAATCTTATGGCATTCTCCAGGGATTTACGCGTAATGATGTCGAGCGGCTTGATGTCTTTTTCCAGCAGTACTCGCATGGCCTCACCCGCTTTTATGGACTCCTCCTTTTTGGCTTGACTCAAAGCCGGATTCGAAGAATTGTAAGGTAGAGCCATTCCCAATGCCTCTATAGCAGAGGCCATCGTATTTGCGGTGTACATCCCTCCGCATGCTCCTGCACCCGGGCAGGCTTTCTCTACAATCTGTTGGTATTCTTCTTCGGCCATGGTGCCTGCCACTTTGCTACCCCATGCCTCAAATGCCGATACCACATCCAGCTTTTTCCCTTTATAAGTGCCTGAGTCAATGGTTCCGCCATAGACGAGAATGCTCGGACGATTCAAACGAATCATCGCCATCAAAGCACCCGGCATATTCTTGTCGCAACCGACTACCGTGACCAATCCGTCGTAACTCATTGCCTGGACAACGGTCTCCATAGAATCCGCAATAACATCTCTCGAGGGTAAAGAGTAACGCATCCCGGGAGTCCCCATGGAAATACCATCGCTTACTCCGATCGTATTAAAGATAAGTCCTGTGGTATTCGCTTTCAACGTGCCTTCCTTCACCAGCCCTGCTAGGTCATTCAAGTGCATATTACATGGATTGCCTTCATAACCCGTACTGGCTATTCCAATCATCGGCTTCTTCAAGTCTTCCCTTGTCAAACCAATTGCATGAAGCATAGCCTGCGCGGCAGGCTGAGTAGGATCCTGAGTGACCGTTTTGCTATATTTATTCAATTCTTTCATGTGGTAATTTACTTCACTATAATAATTTCAGTTTTCACACCTCTTCTATGCAAAAACATCACTACAGGCAATAATAGTTCGAATATGCTAAATCAAATCAAGCATATCAAGAAAATACCACATCAGAATGTGGATATTTTAAAATTTGCAAAACCGAGCCCACTTCCTTCAGAATGCTGTAAAGCAAGTAAATAAATTCCGTCGGGCAGAGGAGAGAGTGAAATGGCATGACTCCTTCCCGTCAGCAACCTTTGCAGAACCAGTCGGCCGGAGATATCAAAGAGGTTCATTTGGTAACTTCCTTCCGGTAATCCTTCAATAAAGAGCTCATCCGAGCCGCTGTAAACTTGCAACCCCAAAATGCCTTCGTTCTGAGTTGAAACCGTCGCTCTCTGAATTCTGTAAACGGCATCCGTCACTTGAGCACCTGTGGTCATCCCTCCCGCGATGATCCACTCATCATCGGCAACTTTGGCTATTCCTCTTAAATCCATGACGGCAAAGGGAGAATTCTCAAAAAATGACCAGGTCTTGCTCACTGTGTCGTACGTCCTGATTTCTTGATGTGGCGGAACGATAGCTCCTCCCGAATACGCCAATCCGTCGAAATTATAGGAGGTCTCAGCTCCGCCAATCCAAATAACTTCATCGCCAAAAGAAGTACACGCCATTCGGTACCCGTCAGGGAGATCTTCATCGGGCTCTAACGACCATTGGATTTCTGTGGGATCTTCGGGGTTTATTACGCCTTTTCTCAATTCATTTGACGCAAAAAAGTTAAATCCGGAAATCTTTGTTCCGCCGTAGTAATAGATGGTATCTCCGACAATGGTTCCCGAAGCTCCGAATGACTTATAGGAGTTTGTGTTTGGCGTAGGGGTGGCCACCGTCCAAGTGTCGGATGCGGGATCATAAATTTGAACATCATCGACGTTGGTATTTTGGCTCCAGCCTGTGATTACAAAGATGAGGCTGTCGCGCCAAACCGCTTGAACGTGATCATCAATCGGCACGGGAATATCGGCGCCGTCCTCCATCCAGGAATTTGCATCAGCATCGAAACGATGAACCTTCGCTGAAGACTGCTCATTGAAATTTTCGAAAATGTGATATCCTCCGATCAGGTAAATGATATTGTTGACCGTAGAAGCTCCTGCCGCTATTTTTCCTTGAAAATCATCTACGTCGGGTAGTTGTGACCATTCCTCTACAACGGTATTGTAACGCCATGACTTGAGGTGGATATCAGACGGTTCGAGGCCTTCGGATATACCTGTAAAACTGTAAACACAGAGCGTATCTCCTGCGAAAGCTTCGACCACCGAGTTATTGGAAACAGGCTCGGGCATAGACGGCAGCTCATCCCATTGCCAAACACCCTGGGCATTTACTCCTATAACCGGTAAGAGAAACAAAATGAATATCAATTGACGCATTTTCTTAGTTTTGGTGGTTATCAAACTGACGAGTCGAAGGTAAACAACATCAAGAGTCTACATGATTAAAATAATTAAATCAGTCACTTTGAGGGCACTCTACTTATTCTCCTTCGTTTTACCATTGCAACTTGTTGCTCAAGATTTTCAATCTACTCTGGAGGGTATTCAATCCGAGAACAATATCGTTGGTATGGGAGTGGAAGTTTACTGCGGAGGTGAGCAAGTGACTTCTTACTACGGCGGCTTGAAAAATATTGGTCTGCAGCTTCCCCTAAATGATGAAACCTACTTTAGGGTTGCTTCCATATCGAAAAGCTTCACGGCGGCGGGACTTATGAAGGCCTTGGAAAACTCTGAATACAATTTGGATGACGACATCAGCCAGGCGTTAGGATACCCTTTGCGGAATCCTCAATTTCCCGATGCAATTATCAGCTATAGAATGCTCTTGAGTCATACCTCTTCGCTTCAAGACGGAACGGGATATAATTCGTTTTTGACAGCGACGTACACAACGGAAGACATTCCAAATATTTCTGAAGTTTTAATTCCTGAAGGTGAGTACTACACAACAAACATGTGGAGAACCGAGTCGCCGGGTACCTTTTTTACTTACAGCAACATCAACTATGGATTGATTGGAACGCTCATCGAGAAATTAAGCGAGGAGCGATTTGACATCTACATGAAAAACGCCATCCTCGAACCTTTAGACATTCAGGGCAGCTTTAACGTGAATGACATTCCCGATATGAATGATTTATCCGTCCTCTACAGAGATGGGAATGCACAATGGGACGACTATGGCGGAAACTACCCTCCCCCTTTCAATCTGGAATATTTACCCGGAACGAATGGATCTCTTTTTGCCCCCCAAGGAGGATTGCGTTGTCGCGCCAAAGACTTAATCAAATTTGGCTTGTTTCTCTTGGATGGCGGAACATACCAGGGCCAACAAATTCTCCAGGCAGAAAGCATTGCAGTGATGACAAGTGAGCAATGGGATTTCAATGGTTTCAATGGAGATGACTACTTCGGGCTTTTCCGCAATTGGGGATTAGGCTTGCACCGATCTCAAGGGGAGGAAGGTTTCGACAAGGTCTTTGAAAACCGACTCATGTGGGGTCACCCCGGAGAGGCATACGGCCTCATCAGTGATTTATACGTCGACCCTGAAGCGGATTTGGCCCTAGTATTTATCTCCAACGGCTACTCTGCAGGTGGGAGTTATGGTTTTGCCGAAAACTCCATCTTTTACGCTCCTGAGGAGCAAACGTTTGAAGCGATTGAAGCTGAATTCCTTTCCACGTGTCAGACTCTTTCTACAATCGAGCTAAGCACCGATGATGCCGGTTGTGGAAAGATATCAAATGGTGAAATTTCAAGCGACCCGCATACCCACATACGGGTCATAAAAACTGATGGGGTGACCGTGGCTGAAGGCTTTGAAAAAATCAGTATTTCATATTTGAGTCGAGGTTTCTACATTATCTGCTATGATCAGGGAGGAGAATTTTGCAAACAAAAGCTGATGATTCGGTAATTCCCGAATTGTGTTTGGTTTTTGATTTTTGTTTTTTGAAGTAGTTGCTTCCACTTTTACACCATGGCTCGCTCACCAAGTGTGAGACAACGTAAAAATTCAGGACGCCTGTTTTGTCATCGAAAGCTTCGAGTAGTTATTTCAACGCTTGGATGAAATCAAACGGCCCTTACACGTTCGGTAGATTGATGAAGTCACAATCTTTCGTAGCATTGATTGTTTCATTCGTCTAATTGACGCTGCGCTACATCTAATTTTTTGATTACGAGATTACAAATTGATAAATTGCACCTCGTAAATAGAGTAGAAACTTTAATCAATTGCAAGTTGTTTATGGTCAAAACTCGACCAAACCGCAGGCTTGAAAAACATTGAGGAACAGTCGCCGGATAGCGCAGAATTGAATTTTTATCCAGATCGAAACCCGAACCCAGTGCTCACCTTGGACAAAAGAGGAGAGTTAATCTATGCCAATTCAGCTGCTTATAAAATCTTACACAAGGATGGTGTTGATCATGGTACCTTGGTGTACCCCGGAAAGTTTTTAAAAGCGAGTTTGGAAGCCATTGAATGTAAAAAGAATGACACTATCATTTGCGAGGTAGCTAATTCTCATTACCGATTTAGTTTTTGTCCTCGAGAGTCTGAAGAATCAGTTGATGTTTATGGTGTGGATATTACGGAGGAAGTAAAGCACCAAAACTATTTCACCGTAATCAGTGCTTTCTCTACAGCGCTCCTAGAAGCTGAGACAGAAAAAGATACCGCACGAATAATCACTGAGGAAGCGATTTCGAGACTTTCTTTCGTGGATTGTGTGGTTTACTTTGTGGATTTAAAAGATCGCAAACTCAAGCAAATAGCAGCGCATGGTCCCAAGAATCCAAAGTCCCTCGACAATACTATTCTAAATCCGATTGCCCTTTCATTTGATGAAGGAATTGTGGGATTAGCAGCCACGGAGAAGAAAACCATCTTAATCGATGATGTCACAAAAGAAAGCCGATACGTTGTAGACGACGAACAAAGAGTTTCGGAATTGGCCGTTCCCTTAATTGCAGGCAATGAAGTGATTGGTGTAATTGATTCTGAACATCCCGAGAAGAACTACTACTCAAAAGAAGATGTAAAAATTTTGGAAGCCATTGCTTCAATTGCCTCGTCAAAAATTCAACACATCAGATTCGCTAAAAGAAACAAGCTTACGGAAGCAAAGTTCCAAAGCTTCGTTGAAAATGCGTTTGGCGGCTTTTACATTCATCGCAACAATAAATTTGAATATGTAAATGAACAATTCTGTAAAATTACCGGGTTCACCTCTCGAGAATTGCTGAGTCCTGATTTCAATATTCAAAGCTTGATTATAGGCGCAGATCAGCGAGCGATTCGCGCCATGAAAGCGCGAGGTATCGGCGACGAATCTCCAAAATCTTATCAGTTGGAGATGATCACCAAGAAAAAACAAATAAGGCAACTCGCTGTAAACACATGCATCCTCGAAGACGAAGAGGGGCAAGTCACACTGGGAATAGCGGTAGACATTACCGAAACCATTGAATCGAGGCATAAGTTAGAGGGAGTTATAGCTTCGCTCAATAAAAAAACAGATGAATTAAATGAGTTCGCTCATCTTGCCAGTCACAATTTACGAGCTCCCGTTACTAACCTTATCGGGTTATTGGATTATTACAACGAGTTAAGTCCCGAGGACCCGATGAACCGCACCATCATGGAGAAATTTTCCAAGACGGTGAAGCAATTGAACTTGACTTTGGAGGAAATGCACGATGTGCTGAAAGTGAGAGCACAGCAAGAATTTGAGATCAAAAAAGTCAATTTAAATGATTTGGTTGAAGGAATAAAATCACAACTAAGCGAAAAGATACGACACGCAAAATTCAACGTACAGACATACTTTGAGGTAGAAGTAGTAAACTACGAGCAGTCCCACCTGAAAAATCTATTTTTGAACTTGATTTCGAACGCGATAAAGTACAAAAGAGAAGGCGTTGATGCCCATATTCGTATTCGCTCTTACACGCGTGAAAATCAGATTTATATATCCTTTGAGGACAATGGGATTGGAATAGACTTGGAAAAGCATGGGAAGAATCTTTTCGGAATGTACAAGCGTTTTCATACCAACCCGGATAGTCGAGGTTTGGGGCTCTATTTGATTAAAAAGCAACTGGACAGTTTGGGTAGTTCTATATCGGTTACCAGCACACTAGGTGAAGGAACTCGATTTACAGTGAAATTGACGAAATAATTGACGAATAATTGCCTATTGGCCTTGGTCAAATTAAATACCTTTGCGCCTGAGAAAGCCGGAATACTATGAAGATAATGGTGATTGATGATGACTCTACTTTTTTGTTCATTTTTCGAAAACAAATTGAGAAATTTCAAGATATAGAGATCGTGAATGAATCAAAAAATGGTTTAGAAGCTGTAAACTACATAAAACAGGCAGGGAAAAATGGAAGTGAAATGCCTGATTTAATTGCACTTGACTTGGACATGCCTATAATGAATGGCTGGAATTTTCTCGATGAATACGATAAGTTATGTAAAGTAGGAGCCAAAACGATTCCGGTTTGCATTTTATCTTCTACGATCAATCAGGCGGATTTTGATCGAGCAGACAATTATGATCTAGTGAAGAGCTTTTTTTCCAAGCCCCTTACTTCTGAGCAATTGACGACGATGAAGAAAATTGCAGCCATCTATTAATCCGAACTTATTAACCACTTCCCCACATTCGTCGACTTCTGCAGTGATTCTTCCAATTTCTGCAAGTAATCGGTTCTTGGTATATTACTGGCTCCCAAACTTTCCAGATGCCTCGTGGGCACCTGACAATCCACAAAATCAAAATTTTTATTCTCTAAGTATTTGCATAGCCGAATAAATGCCAATTTAGACATGTTCTTCTTTGTGCTAAACATACTTTCGCCAAAAAACGCTCCTCCGAGACTAACACCATAAAGACCGCCTACGAGCTTTCCGTCTTCCCACACTTCAGCGCTATGGGCCACTCCCATTCGGTGCAACGAAGCATAAACCTGCATCATTTCATCATTGATCCAAGTATGAGACTTACCTCTGCCAGGGGCGCTGGCACATGCTTTCATTACCTCTTTAAAAGCAGTGTCAAGTGTAAAAAGGTATTTCCCGGAATTGAGGTAAGGGCGCATGCTTTTTTGTACCCTTAGATTCTCAAAAAACAAGACGCTCCTGGGGTCTACACTCCACCAAAGTATTGGATCATCCTGATTGTACCACGGGAAAATACCTCGCTCATATGCCTTCAGTATCCAGTCTTCTCGGAGCAGGCCTCCCATTGCCAGCAAACCATCTTCATTGGCATCTTCGGGATTGGGGAAGACCAAATACTCAGAATCTAATCCGTAAACGGGCATGGCACAAATATAGGTTGCGAACATATAAGAACAGAATAGGTTTAAAGAAGTAATTTTGGCTCTGTGGAGGAACTTATAGTAAAGATTAAAAGCGCATTGGAAAAGCCTCTACCGGGCTGGGAGGCGCATCGTAAAATGCTGAACTACATGCGCCCGAAGGCTTCCGATGTAGAAAAAGTAGACCCCGAAGCGAGACAAGGAGCAGTACTCGCCCTGCTTTACCCAAAGGACAAAGTGCCGCATGTGGCGCTCATGCTCAGAAACAGCTACGAGGGTGCTCACAGCGGACAAATCAGTTTTCCCGGAGGCAAGCGCGAACAAACTGATAATGATTTAATTGATACCGCTCTGAGAGAGGCACACGAAGAGATGAATATCCATCCTGAAGAGGTAGCGGTAGTCGGAGCCCTTTCGAAGGTATATATTCCTCCCAGCCGATTTCTAGT
>JGI12210J13797_10045906_pt1 | contig 26394 bp, 23 predicted proteins | sample ElkSlonscriptome_3_FD_13797 | JGI IMG/M metagenome (IMG submission 13797) | reverse complement strand
GTGCCCAGGTCCGGCGAGTTGAAATCGAAACGAAAGGCGAGCCGATCGGTCAGGCGCCCGTCGGCACTCAGACGCGTTGCGCCGGAGTTGGCCTGCAGTCGGCGCAGTTCGACCTCCTCGCCACGCACCGCAGCATCGGCCTCAAGCCGCACCGGATAGCCGCGCAGGTCGCCACCAAAGTCGATGATGCGCGCGGTCAGGTCCGGGCCGGTGGCGGTGAGCTTGCCGTTGCTCTCGATGCGCCCGCCGATGCGCCCGGGCCAGTCCGCGAGCAGTTTGCCGGGGTCGATGTCCTTCGCCGTCAGCGCCGTGCTCCAGCTCAGCTCTGGCGCCCAGGCGACTTGCGCGGCGCCGTCGATTCGACCGCCGAGCAGCTGCACTGCCAGGGTCTCTAGCTTGGTCCTGTCGGCGCCGCCCGTGCCGTCGATATCCAGCACCACGGGCGGATAGGCGGCTAGGTTCGCGTTGCCCTTGACGTTGTAACTGAAGCCCTGCTCCAGCCCACCGCTGCTGATCAGGTCCAGCGCGACACGCCCCTCCAGACCCGGGTAATGGCGGCCGGGGTCGAGGTCGTTGGCGTTCAGCGTCAGGTCCCAGGTCAGCGCTGGCACCCAGGCGACCTCGCCGCTGCCGTCGATGCCGCCGCCGAGGGTCTCGATGTTGAGGGTGTCGATCCGCGCGCGCTCTCCGGTGCCGGTGCCGCTCAGGTTCACGACCGCTGCGGGATAGGCGGCGAGCGCGGCGTCGAGCTTGGCCTGGTATGCGAAGCCATCGTCGAGGCCGCCGCTGCTGTCGGCCTTCAACGCGATCTTGCCCTCGAAGCCCGCCCACTGCAGACCGGGGTCGATGTCCGCGGCATTCAGGGCCAGGTCCCAAGTCAGGGTCGGCGACCACCCGGCACTGCCTTTGGCTTCAACGCGGCCACCGAGCGTCTCCAGTAGCAATTGTTCCAGCTTGGTGCCTGCGGTGTCGCCGGTGCCCGTCAGGGTTAGGCTGGCCTCCGGGATCTGCTGACCAAGGGCTTGCGCCGTCAGCGCATAGCGGAAGGCATCGAGATCGCCGTCGACCTCGAGCTTACCCTGAGGGGATTCGGCCAGCGCATCACCGGTCAGCGGCCAGCGCAGACGCTCCCAGACAGCCGAGAGCACAAACGCCGGTTGCGCGCCGTTCAGGTCCAACGTGCCCGCCAGATCCAGCATGGCGCCGGATTGGGTCTCGTTGAGCTTGAGCGCGTCGATTGCCAGGATATTGTCGGACCAACCCAGATCCAGCTCGGCACTGAGCTGGCCGAAGTCGGGCAGCTCAGGCGCGTCTCCGGACAGCGTGCCGGTCAGGCGCGCCTGGTCGAGGTTGCCGTCGGTCTTCAGCTCGGCCTTGAGGTTCACTGGCGGTGCGTCCGCGACGATCTCCGGCAAGCGCACCTCGTCGACGCGGATGTTGCCGTTCCAGGACGGGGCGCTCAGCACGTCGCGCAGGTCCGCGTCCAGCTTCAGGTCCGCGGAACCGGTGATGCGATGGCTGACATGCAGCGCGGCCAAATCTCCCGTCACCTTGCCGGCGCCGGTCAGAGACAACGCCGGGGCCTGTTTGAACTGCCAGTCGAGGCTCAGGTCGATGGGGTAATCGCCGGTCAGACGGGCGTTGCCCTTGACCTCGGCGGTCACCTCTGGTTGCGCCATTTGGGCATCGAGGCGGCGGAGATCCACGGTATCGCCCAGCGCCGTCGCGGACAGCTCGGCGCGTTCGAGTCGGATCGCTGCCTCAGGCGCGGCGCCGGTCTGGCTGAAACTGAGTCGCTCGACCAGCACACGCTCAACATCGATACCGATGGGCAGCTCGATTTGCGGCAGCTCGAAGGGCTCGGACTCCTTTTCCGGGCCGGGCTCGACAACGATGTCGACGTCGCTCACCGACAGATCACTGATCCGCAGCGTGCCGCCGAACAGCGAGCCTGGGCTCCAGTCGAGATGCAGATGCCCGAGATCCAGCGCTAGGCCCGGCAGGTCGAGCTTCAGCCCTTGCAGGCGCAACTCGCCTAGAATGCGACCGTCTGCACTACCAACCTGCAGCATACCCGGGGCCAGATCCTCGGTTACCGCAATGGCCGTGCGCAGACCGGATTGCGTGCCCAGCACGAAGCCGAGAAGCAGCAAGGTCAGGATCAGTAGCTGCAGGACCAGGCTCAGCAACAACCGCAGCGGACGCCAGCGGCGCCGGGGTCGACTCCTCACGGCAGCGTCACCAGTCTCGGCCGTGGCTTCGGCGGCAGCCTGCGTGTTATCGGTGTTCGCTGGCGGCACGTCCCGCGCACCGTCGTTGTCTCCAGGTGTTGCCACGGACGGTTTCTGTTCGCTCACAGGTCCGGCCCCAAGCCGATGATGAGCCGAAAACCGGCGGGGTCTTTGGTCATGGCATAGGCAACACCGACTCGAACCGGGCCGATCGGCGTTGCATAGCGAACGCCGGCGCCGACGCTTTGTTCCCAGTCGCTGGTGTAAGACGGGTCGAAGGCATTGCCGAAGTCGGTATACACCGCGGCGCTCCAGTTGCCTTTGATCTTGCGTTCGAGTTCAAGGCTGCCAACGGTCAGATAGCGGCCGCCGATGACCTCGTCTGTGACCGGATCATTGGGTCCGAGGGCATCCAGCCCCCAGCCGCGAATGCTTTGATCGCCGCCGGCGAAAAAGCGTAGGCTGCCGGGCACGTCCTCGACGCTGCTGGCCCAAATCGCACCGAGATCGGCGCGGGTGATGAAGCGGTAGCGCTCGGCGAAGCTCTTGATGTATTTGCCACTGGCGCTGGCACTCAGCCAGCTGGTGTCGGCCAGCACGCCGCCGGCAGTGCCCTGGAGGATAAACTTGAGCCGGTAGCCGTTACGCGTATTCAGCGGATCATCGGCGTCGACCTTGGACCAAGAGATACTCGGTACCAGGCCGTTGAAGGTGTCGGTATCGGACGAACCGATCTCATAGTCCTCATAGCGGTAGTCGATGCCGATGTTGCGCCTCCAGCCGCCGCGCGTCACGATCGACTGCGCCCCGGACAGTTTGAACAACGTACCTTGACGGCTATCGGTATCGTAGGAATAGAACTCCGGGCGAATCAGCAGATAGTCCCGCACCGGATTGCGAAACGGTATCCGGTATTCCGCCACCAGCGACTGTTGCGGCTGCGAGACCGTAATCTCGGTCTTGAGCTTGTGCCCATGACGACCGATGTATCGCCTTTGATACTCAAGCAGAAATCGCGGCCCGACGTCGGTGCCATAGCCGATACCGAAGCGGTACTTGTTGGCGTTGTTTCGATGCGCGATCACTTCGATCGGAACCACGTTATTGGCGTCGGCCTGCTCGGTCAACGGCACGATCTCGACGTTATCGTAATACTCCATGCCCAGTAGGCGGCCCTGCAACGCCAGCAGCCGGTCTGGATCATAGACGGAACCGGGTTTGAAGCGGACAAACTTCTGCAAATAGCTGTCGTCGAGGAGGTCCTGCTTGAATTGCACCTTGCCCAGGTAATAGCGCGGCCCAGTGTCCATGTGGAACTCGATGATGGCGTCGTAGGCCACCGGATCGATCAGCACCTGATGGCGTATCAGGGCCGCATCCAGATAGCCCTCTTCGGACGCCGCCGTGGTGATCTCCGCTTTCGCCTTTTCGTAGGCCGAGTGCACCAAGACGTCGCCGACCTTCATGCCGAATTGCTTGGGAAAGGCCGGGTTGGCGGCACCGGCACCGGTGATCTGATAGTCGATGCTGCCGATCTTGACCGGCGCCCCGGGGGTGATCTTGTATGCTGCGATCCATTTGCCGCCGTCCGCCGCCGGCTTAGTCAGGGAGTCCTGCACCTCGACGCGATAGAGTCCGAACGGCGCGAGCGCATCGCGAATCTGATCGGGGGCGCGCCGATGCAGCGCCAGCACACGCGCCACCGTGAGGCCCTTGTCGGCCCGTTCCTGATAGATGCCCAGCAGCGCGAGCACATTCTTCTGCTCGTCGCCCGCGACGCCCTCCACCGTGACCTCTAGGTTCAGCGCCGACGCGGACAGGGGCACGAACAGCAGCAGCCACGCAAGCCCAAGTACCGGTCGTATCGGACCGAAAAGCAACGTCGACGGAGGACGAGCGGCACGTCGGCGGTCCCCGGCCCCACGCTCCGTCATGATCCATGCGCCGTCAGCAAGCAAACCATCTCAAACATTATTGTTCCAATTCAGATCACTACACCGACTCAACCATACACCACTTTAAGGGCCTAAGCCCTCATTATGCAACGAATGCCCCCTGCTTCGCCTGACCAGAAGATCCTGCTCGAGCAGTATGCGTCGCGCCGCGATCTCGGCGCGCAGGGTCGCGACCTCGGCAATCACCCAGTCGGTATACCCAGGTACGATTCGATCCAGGCGCCGATGCGCGCTCGACGCGATATCAGGACAACAGAAAGCGGGCCGCGCCGAGCAACGGTGTCCGCGGCTCCAGGATCACACGCACTGGCATCCGTTGCATCAGCGGGCGCATGCGGCCCTTGTCGAGAAAGCCCTGCATGAAGCCACCGTTTCGGAGCAGGCCCAGATTCTTCGGCGCGATACCGCCACCCAGAAAGACACCCCCCAACGCCATGTGTTTGAGGGCCATGTTCCCGGCCTCGCGACCATACAAGAGCGCGAACAGGTCCATGGTCTCAGCGCAGACGGGACAGCCGCCGCCGGCCTCGACCGCGACCGCGGCGGCGAGATCACCGGCGGAGGCCAGCGCCGTGGCCACCTCGGCAGGGTGCTCCGCGCCATGGGATCGGGCGAGAAACAGATACAGGTTACCGATGCCCATACCGGACACCACGCGCTCCCAGCTCACGTGCCCGAAGCGCTGCCGCAAATGCTTGAACAGGTCGAACTCACGGTCATTAGTGGGTGCAAAGTCGGTATGGCCGCCCTCGGTAGCGAAGGCGTGATGACGGCGGCCGTCCCAGTACAGACCAGCCTCACCAAGGCCGGTGCCGGCGGCCACCACGCAGGCGTTGCCGCCTTGACCGGCATCGGACTCACCTGCGTGCAGCTCGGCCAAATCCCCGTCGCCCAACGCCGCGACACCCCAGGCCACGGCCTCCAGATCGTTGAGCAGGCGCGCGCGGCGAAAGCCGAGCCGACCGGCCAAGGCGCGTGCGTCCAGTTCCCAAGGCAGGTTCGTCGTCTTGCTGCGATCGTCCACTACCGGTCCGGCAATGGCGAAACTGGCGAGTTCGCAGTCGGCCCCGGTCTCCTCGACAAAGCGCTCGACGATGTCGGCGAGCGAAGCGAACTCGTTACTCGGGTAACGCCGCTCCTGCGCCAGCGTGATGCCATTGGCGGCCCCTTCGCTCACCTCAGCAATGGCAAGACCGGTCTTGGTGCCGCCGATATCCCCGACGAGTACAGACATAGAACGCCTCCGCGAATCCTGATCGACACCGTCCAATCTGCAAACGGGCTATGATCCTAGAAACGGCAGTTGACCGCTACGAGTACCATGCACGCCATTGCTGTGATTGGCATGTTGCGACTGCCGTTTCTAGGATGATAGCAGCCGAGACGAAATCGTTCGCGCCGAAGCCGTGAGACCCGGCAAGCCAAGTCTTCCCTGGAGCGCGGAGAATGACGTGCACAGTCTCCCGGGGTTGGAGCGCAACTGGTTTGGCGGGGGGCACATGAACGCGCCCCAGCGGCGAGAGGATCGATGCGAGCCGCCCCGGAGGAAACCGGGACGGGTCGGGTCGGAACCGGTTCCGGACCGGGCGATGGCTTTGGATTACTCGCTGCTTCGCGCCGGAGCCGCGGCGGCGGGATAGCCGGCATAAGGCGTGGCGTAAGGATAGCCGTAGCCGGGATAGCCGTGCCCGTAGCCATAGGCCGGATATCCATAGCCATAGGCAGGATAACCGTAACCAGAGCCCGGATAGCCGTACCCGTAGCCGGGATAGCCATAACCGCCGGGAGCCCAGCCGCCCCAACCCGGGCCGCCCCAACCTGGGCCGCCCCAGTTCCAGGGGCTGAATGGACCCCAAAAAGCCTGCGCGGTTGTCGATGCAAGCACGGTCCCGCCGACAACGACGGCAGCAAGTAGGACACGCTTCTTATTGAGCATTGGTTTCCTCCGATCATTGACAATAAGCGGGCCGCAGCGCCCACACAGAAAATCATAGGCAGGGATCGGCACCCGTAAATTGATAGAGGTCAAGAAACAATATTATCGAGTGCTAATTTTCTGGCGACGCAGCCAACGCGGCGTTACCAGGGCCAATTGCGCGAGGACCCCTGCGTGGCAAGGCTAAGGACTAATGGCCCTTGGTCCCTTTGGCCCTCGGTTCAATAAGCAGCTTGCCGCCGAAAAACCTCGGCGCATCGGCCAAAATGCCCGCGCAACGGCGGCTCAGGGTGACCGGTGGGTTTCGAAGCGAAACGGCGCGGCGAGGATGCCATCCGGCAGATAGAGCAGCACCCGCGCCTCCCAGGTCATGCGGTCGCGGACGCAGATCGGGAGCATCGCGCTGCCGCTGTAGCTATCGCTACCAGTGTCAGTGCCGCGATCCCTGCTGGCGTGCAGAACGACCCGGTTATAGCCCATGTCCATATCAACGCCGGCGAAGTCGAGTTCGACGCGCTGCGGAGGCGGTAGGGCGTCGAGCCCAACCTGTATCTGCAAGGGCCGTAGTACGGGGATGCCTCGGGGCTGAACAGCAAGCCGCACGGAGCCGCCGGACGCAAAGCGGACGCTGCACGCAGCTCGGCGCAAATCGCAATCCGGGTTCAGGCGCGCGCGTTCCGTGGTCTGCGGATAGAGCAGGGGCCAAGTCTTATAGACCGCGACGGCAAGCGCCGTCAGCGCTAGCGCGGCCGCCGCCAACCAGGGCAGCGCCGAGCGTGGATCACGCACTTGCCTCGTCCCAAGTCTGGCGCTTGCGGTAGATCGTCGACGGACTCACGCCTAGAGCAGCAGCGGCGCGGGGGATGTTGTCATCATAGAAGGCGATCGCCTGCTCGATGGCATTCCGCTCAACGTCTCTGAGCGGGCGGATGACCGACTCGTCCGTCGCCGTAAGGGACTTATTCACGCTATCACGCGGAGCGGAATGCGCCGAGCGCCCCCGTATATCGATGTCGACCTGATTCAGCGGCGGCGGCAACATTTCGCGCGTGACCAGGTCCCCGTTGTAGAGCACGACGACATTTTGGATCACGTTTTGCAGCTGACGCACATTGCCCGGCCAGTCATAGGCCAGAAAGATGCTCTCCACTTCCCGATCGAAGCCCTGCAGCTGCTTGCCCTCCTCCTGGGTATAGCGGGCCAGGAAATGGCCGGCAAGTTCGAGGATGTCGTCGTGACGCTGGCGCAGTGCCGGTAGATGGATTGGGATCACGTGCAGCCGATAGAACAGGTCTTCGCGAAAGCGCCCAGCGCCAACCTCGATCAACGGGTCGCGGTTGGTCGCGCAGACGAAGCGCACGTCCACCCTGGTCACGGCGGCGCCACCGACGGGCTGGAAGGAGCCGGTCTGCACAAAGCGCAGCAGCTTGCTCTGCAGATCTAGGTCCATCTCGGCAATCTCGTCCAGAAACAGCGTGCCGCCATCGGCCTGTTTGGCGGCACCCACACGGTCGCGGACGGCGCCGGTGAAGGCCCCCTTGACGTGACCAAAGATCTCGCTTTCCATCAAATCGCGGGGGATCGCGGCGCAATTGAGCGCGATGAATGCCGCATCGCGACGATCGCTTTGTCGATGGATGGCCTCGGCGCAGACTTCCTTGCCGGTCCCGCTCTCGCCGGTGATGAACACCGTGGCGCGACTCGGTGCCGCACTATCGATGATGCGGTAGACCGCCTGCATGGGCAGCGACGCACCGACAAAGCCGTGGTAATGGTCGCGCTGAAAATCGTCCTTGATGCGATCGACCAGGTCGTTCAAACGCATACGGTCGACGGCGTTGCGTAGAGTCACGATCATGCGCTTCTGGCTGAGGGGCTTCTCGACGAAATCGAACGCGCCGTAGCGCATCGCATCGACGGCCTTGTCCACAGACCCGTGACCGGTGATGATCACCACCGAGACCGGCATGCGGTTCTCGTGGATGTGACGCAAGATATCCATGCCGTCCATGTCCGGCAGCTGAAGATCCAGCAGCATTGCCTGCGGCGGATCGCGCTCGATGCACGCCATGGCGCTGACGCCGTCCGGCACGTGCGCGACATCATAGGGCTCGTCACGCAAATAGGCTCGGTAGACCGCCCCGAGTGACACGCTGTCCTCGACGATCAATACCGAGGGTCGTTCGCTGGCCATATGATCGGTGTCCCCAGTCATTCTATCGTCCTAACCCGGCTGGGCAGGAAAATAGGCAGGCTCCAAGACTGCGCTCGTTGTCGTTGTCATGCTCGTCGGCGTCCGGATGTTTGATGACGACAGTGACAACGCAACGAAGTATTCGGGCCGCGTTGTTCAAGATTTTCGGGATAACTGAGTGACCGCGCCGCTCCAAGCGAGGGCGCTGCACTCGCCGCCCACGTCCCCACCGCCCGCTGCGGGGTCTTATGATACCCGTCACCAGTGCAGCGGTCAGTCCCCCCGCGGCCGCGCTCAATCCGGTTTGGATTCCGTAGAAAAGCGCTCGCGCAGCACGGTGATGACCGCATCACCACGGCTGCGTAGCGCATCGATGTTGGCGCGAACGCCGTCGATGGACCCGGAGCGACCTGCCTCCTCGATGGCAAAGGCGGTCTCGCGCAGTGCGCTGGCGCCGAAGGTGGCGGCGCTGCCCTTCAGCGCATGTCCCTCTGCCCCGGCCAGCGCCGCGTCGCCCACCGCGGCCGCCCGCGCGATCGCCTCCAGGCGCTGGACAACTTCTTCGATGAACGTGCTCACGACGGTCGGCATCAATTCGTCGGAGAGATCCACGGCCAAAGCGGCAATGACATGCTCGTCGAGTACACCCTCTCCGAGTGCCTGCGATTCGTTGGCATCGCCGCCGCGGGCCTGAGTCGGATGAGCGATCGACCAATCCATTCCCGAATGTCGCGGTAATGGCTCCAGCGCTGGCGCTACCAGCGATTCCAGCGCATTTGGATCAAGCCAACGCAGCAGGGCCTCATACAGGGCGCCGCGTTCGATCGGTTTGGTCAGATAGTCCTCCATTCCGGCCGCCAAGCAGCGCTGGCGATCCTTGTCGAAGGCGTTCGCAGTCATTGCCCCGATGGGCACGCGCCCTCGTTTGCCAGGCAAGGCGCGGATGCACCCGGTTGCATCCAGGCCATCCATCTCCGGCATTGCCACGTCCATCAGCACCAAGTCGTAGTTGCGACGATTCACCGCCGCCACAGCTTGTATACCGGGCAGGTGCGAGTTTCGAGGGGCGAGTGTCTAGGAAGCTAATATTAATCAGAAAGTTAGCCTTGATAAAAACCGAAAACTGACGTGCCATGAGTATAGCCCGTTTTCGGCGACATCGACTCGACAACCTGCCTTACGCAAGATGGTGGTCGCCACCAATTGGTTGACGCGGCGGTTCTCCCCCGGAATGCTGCGCAGTGAGACATCACCAGCGAGCGGGCGCGCCAGCCGCCGGCTGATGGCCAGCCCAAGCCCGCTGCCGTCGTATTTTCGATTTGTCGCGGCGTCGGCCTGCACAAATTCCTCGAACAACGCGGGCTTCAGCGGCGTGCGGATCTCATGACTCATCGAGTGTGGTGTCTGGCGTGGCGCGCATCGCTGTCACCAATCGTTGCCAGGTTTTTACAGCGTCCATTCCTCGACCTGATCGTAGGCGCACCCCGGCAATCGTTCTCGGACCTCGAGCTTGTCCAGCAGGCGGTTGACGAATCCGGCGCGGATCGACCAGGCATCGACCAGTAGGCGTTCTTGGCGCAACGCGCGGCAGGACGCCGGTTCCTCGGCGCAAGCCTGAAGCGCTTGCGCCAAGGCGAGTACATTGTCCGCACAGCTTACCAGATCGGAATAGCGGCCCAGGTTCTGCTCACCAGAACCGACCACCGGCAGACCGGCGGCTAGGTATTCTCCGAGTTGTAGTGGAGCGTCCTGCATCGGCGGCGCTCCGGCGCGGCGCGGCATGATGGCCGCAGTCCAGTACTGCGAATAGCGTGGCAGTTCCTCATGGGGCAGACAGCCGGTCAGTGTGACGTTTTTCATGCCCAGCAACCGGGACACATCGGTCGAAACCGGCCCGATCAGCACGAAGTGCCATTGTGGTAACTGACGCGCCAGATCGGCGACGCACTCGGTATCGAAGCGCTCGTCGATGCGGCCATGGAACCCGACCACCGGCCGGTCCCAGGGCATACCCAACGCCCGCTGTGCCGGCGTCGCGAACAGGTCGGTGTCGACGCCATTGGCAAGCACTCGGGTCCTATCCTGATCGAAGCGTGCGGCGGTTTCGACGGTCGGGGCAAGGACGAGATCAGCACGCTCGGCAATGGCCGCCTCTTGACGCGCGACCTCTGCGGCCCGCATCGTAGCGGCTTTGTCATCGGCATCCTCCGGCACTGACTTCTCCGCCTCAATAGGGGAGCACGCAACCGGTACGTGCTGGTAGACCACGGCGGGGCCGGCGAATAAGTCCGCCAGCACACGGGCCCACGGCGATGTCAGCCAAAGTATCGGCCGATGCAGTCCGAGTACTGCTGCGGCCCGCCGAATCCGGCGACTCAGCACCAGCGGGCTGACGAACCCCGCCGCATCGATGCGGTCCGTCTCGACAACGGAGGAGGTCAGTATCGGGAAGGGGGACTTGGCTGCCCGCATCGGTGAACTTTGGAATGGTTCAGCGCAAGCAACTCGTCCACCGGAGGCCGAAGATGCAACGCAGGTCGAGGGTTCGCCGGAGTATTCGCCGGTTCGCCCGGTCAACGGGGAAGAGGGAAAAAAGGCATCGGCATCCACCCACAGGATCTGGCGATCGAGAAGCAGCCGCAACATCAGCTGATGAACGGGCCCCGTAAGGCCATGCGCCCCTCCGGCAACCACGATCAGATCTGAACCCATGAGCCTTTCCACATTGCCGAGACGATTCCACGCCTTCATTTGGCACTGTAGACACGCGGGGCTCGTGAAACTGGCGATTGGTTAACAGTTCGGCCATCGTGATCCATCTCGAGGAGCGCGACGGAGACCGGATTTGCGACCGGCGTCGCCGCAGACCGATCTCGGCCAAACGCAACAACGGGGTTGACCAGGCGCTCCCGGCTCGGCGTCGTTCGCAACAACCCGATCACAACCTCCTGAAGGCATGAAATACAGAGATCTACGGGACTTCATCGAACAACTCGAACAGCGCGGGGAGCTCAAACGGATCCGCGTCCCGGTGGACCCGCATCTCGAGGTCACGGAGATCTGCGACCGAACGCTGCGAGCGGGCGGCCCAGCACTGTTGTTCGAGCAACCGAAGGGCTCGCGCATGCCGCTGCTAGGCAACCTGTTCGGCACGCCCAGGCGGGTCGCACTGGGTATGGGAGAAGAGTCGGTAGAGGCCCTGCGCGAGGTCGGTCGGCTGCTTGCATTTTTGAAGGAACCGGACCCACCCAAAGGCATGAAGGAGGCATGGCAGTCGCTGCCGATCTTCAAGAAGGTGCTCGACATGGCGCCGAAGGTGCGCCGCCATCCGCCGTGTCAGGAGGTCGTGCTCGAAGGCGACGGCGTGGACCTCGGCAGACTGCCGATTCAGCACTGCTGGCCCGGCGATGCAGCCCCTTTGATCACCTGGGGGCTGGTTGTCACACGCGGCCCAGAGAAGTCGCGGCAGAATCTGGGCATCTACCGGATGCAGGTCGTCGGCAGGAACCGCGTCATCATGCGCTGGCTGGCACACCGCGGCGGCGCATTGGACTATCGAGATTGGCAGCGCAATTACCCGAACAAACCATTCCCGGTCGCGGTGGCCCTCGGCGCGGACCCGGCGACCATCCTCGGCGCCGTCACCCCGGTGCCGGACAGCCTGTCGGAATATGCCTTTGCGGGCTTGCTGCGGGGCAGCCGCACCGAACTCGCAGCCTGCCTGGGAAGCGAACTGCAGGTCCCCGCCAGCGCCGAGTTGGTCCTTGAGGGGCATCTGCATCCGGGCGATACGGCGCTGGAGGGTCCCTTCGGCGACCACACCGGCTACTACAACGAGGTCGACCGCTTTCCGGTGTTCACGATTGACCGCATTACGCACCGGCCGGAGCCGATCTACCACAGCACTTACACCGGCCGTCCGCCCGACGAACCGGCCATCCTCGGCGTAGCGTTGAACGAGGTCTTCGTGCCGATCCTGCAAAAGCAGTTCCCGGAGATCGTCGATTTCTATCTGCCCCCGGAGGGCTGCTCCTATCGGTTGGCGGTGGTTAGTATGAAGAAGCAGTATCCCGGCCACGCCAAGCGCGTGATGATGGGGGTCTGGTCGTTCCTGCGGCAGTTCATGTACACCAAGTTCGTCATCGTCGTCGACGAGGACATCTGCACACGCGACTGGAAAGACGTGATCTGGGCCATGACCACGCGCATGGACCCGGTGCGCGACACCGTCATGGTGGAGAACACGCCGATCGACTACCTGGATTTTGCATCACCGGTTTCCGGTCTCGGCTCCAAGATCGGCTTCGATGCCACCAACAAATGGCCCGGCGAGACCAAGCGCGAATGGGGCCAGGCGATCTACATGGACGATGCGGTCAAGGCACGCGTGGACGCCCTGTGGCCCGAGCTAGGTCTAGACGGCGATTGATCTGCAAACATTTGGCGCCCTCAAGCAATCTAGTCTATCGACCGATGAGCGTCATCACACGCTGTGGCGCCTTCGACCGAGGCGACCGAGAACCCCGCCTGTTCCACTGCCCAAATCAATGCACGCCCGTCAAGCGCCCCACCCCTGACGCTGACCCGGCCTGAACTGAGGTCCGGCTGCGCCTCAGCCACGGCATCGAGCGCCTCCAGCGAGCGCTTGACGCTGCCAACGCAGTGCTGACAGGTCATGCCGTCCACCTGCAACAAGATCGTATCGTCGGTGAGCGGCATCGGCGACACCAGACGCCCGCGCAACCGCCGGACCGACAACCATAAAAGCAATGCGAGCAACACAAACGTCGATATCAAGGCGAGCCAGTCGGTACCGTGATCATGCACCGAAGCGCCGGTTACGGAGACGGCCAGCAAACGCTCGAAGGCCAGCCCAAAAGACAGGCTCATGACCACAACGGTAGCAAGGTAGAGGGTGAGCACGCGCGGGCCGAGGGTGCGATACACGGCGCCGATGGTAGCGACATTGGTCGCTGGACCCGCCATCAGGAACACCAAGGCCGAACCGGCGGGCATTCCCGCAGCGATCAGCGAGGCGGCGATCGGCACCGACGCCGTGGTGCAGACATAGAGCGGCAGCGAGATCGCGAGCACCACGAGCATTCCAACCAGTCCCTGCGCCCAAACCTGTCCGGCGAAGAAATCTGGCGGTGTGAGCGTGGTCACCAGCGCGGCGGCCAACACGCCGCCAACCAGCCATAGATCGATCGCGGCGAGGAGATCGAACACCGCATAGCGCAGCGCACCGATCAGCCCGCGGTCGCGAGGAGCCTCAGGTGACGCGGACGCGGGCGGGTCCATAGTCTGCGGATCGGCAGGCACGAATCGGTTGACGAGGGCGCCGCCGGCTAAACCGGTAACGAAGGCCGCGACCAGCTTGAACAACGCGAACGGCCAGCCCAAGAACGCCGCGCTGACGAGGATGGAATCGACCCCGGTCTGTGGCGTGCTGATCATGAAGGCGGTCGTGGCACCCGGCGACGCACCCTCCTTGCGCAACCCGAGCGCGGTCGGGATCACGCCGCAGGAGCACAGCGGCAACGGCACCCCGAGTAGCGAAGCGCGCGTGACACTGGCCATGCTGGGCTGATTCAACCCGCGATGGACCAGGCCCGGCGGCAGGTACACATGAATCAAGCCGGCGATGAAAAGGCCCAGCAGCAGCGACGGCGACAGGTCCGTTAGGATCTGCCACAAGTCGGCGAGATAAAGCTCGATCATGGCGTTCTCCTCATCGGCATCCGCGTCGCAACGGTTGCCTGAGCCAGTGGTGCCGCCGCAGCGGGCCCGCACCATGGAAGTCAGAACTCCCGTCACCAATACGGTTTTTTGATGATCTTAAGATCCGAATAGTCACCAAACACGCTAGACCGGACCGGCAACGAGATCTCCCAGCAAACGCGGCAAGCCCGGACGCGTCAATCGATGTTGCCCTTCTCGTGTTGGTCGACCAGGTAGCCACCGAGCGCACCGGCGCCGGCGCCAATCAGGGCCCCAGCGCCTGCATCGGCGCTCAGCGAGCCGATCAGGGCACCGCCGGCCGCGCCCATGAGCGCGCCACTGCCGGAACGCTGTCCGGTCGTGGTCCCGCATGCCGTCAATGCGGCCAGGCTGCCGATCAGTGTCAGGCAGATCGCGATTTTTCTCATTTGGATTGCTCCTGCTGCGTACCCGCGTGAAGGCGCCGGGTACCATTGGTCAAGGATCGTTCGGTCTGAGGCAGACCGCTCATTTGCAAGGATACTTTGCCGCCAAGGCGCGTACCAGACCAACCACCGGCACCTCGCCCATCAGGGACTCGTTGCCGGCATTGGCCTCGGCCCAGGCAAGGAAGGCCTGACGCCCGTCGGCGATGGTGGCGGTGCTCTGATAGCACACCAGGCGCTTCATCTTTTTGCGATCGCTGACCGCGTCGTGATACTGCATGGTCGCCTCGATAAAGGCGCGGCAGGCAAAGGCCGCCGGAATGTTTTCCGGGTCCTCCGGCGTGGTCGAGCAGACTTGGAACAGGTCTTCGGTCGTTTCGAAACTGAAGTCGTCATCCTGGGCCGCTAGGAGCGACCCGGACAGGGCCAGCCCAACGGCACCGGCAATCAGAGTGGATGGAACCGATAAACTGACTCGCATTGATAAAATCCTCTGCGTGATGATGATTCGGCGACAGGCTGTAGGTCGACCTGGCGCTCGCGCTCGTACGTTCGCGTCCCCGCGATCCGTGGCGCCGATTCTAGCAGCACCGCCACCGCCTTGGGATAGGTCGCTCGCGACGGCCTCGTCTCGCTAGCCTTTGGCCGGAAAACAGTCATCGAGGCCGTCCGCGAGGGTCGGAAAGCGAAGTTGGATGCCCAATTCGTCGCACATGCGGCGGTTGCTCAGCCGACGCGATTCGCGCAAATACGAGAGCATGCCAGCGGACACACGCCCCGGTGCATCCGCCAATGGGATCTGCGGCGGCCGAGGCAGACCCGCAGCATCCGCCACACGACAAAAATAATCCGTCATGGTACTGGGGCTGCCGTCGCAAACGTTGTACAGCGCACCAGCCGGGGCGCGGTCCATTGCGGTCAGACAGACCTTAGCCAGGTCGTCGACGTGGATACGATTCGACCAGGGCGCCTCGTCCATGCTGACTACGGGATGCGCGTCGCGGATGCGCGCCAGGGGCAGTCGGTCGCAGGCATAAATGCCGGCCACGCGCAGGATCACCAACTCCGCGCCACTGTCGCGGCTCCATCGACGCAATTGCTGTTCGGCATGCCAGCGCCTCAACGCGCGCTCGGCAACCGGCCTGGCGGGCCAGCTCTCGTCAACCCAGGCTCCTTCGCAATCGCCGTAGACACCGGTAGTGCTGATATAGACGAGGCGTCGAGGATGCCCGGTGCGGTCAAAGGCTTCCAGCAGGCGCGCCATCGTTGGGTCTTCGTCCCCAGGTCCTGGCGGCGGCGCGAAATGAAACACGCGCTCGCCGGCACACGGCAGCACATCGAAGGCGTCGTGCTCCAGGTCCAAGCGCAGCCACGCGACCCCGAGCGCTGCCACCGCCTTGGCGCTGTCCGCGGTGCGAACGATGCCCGTCACGGGCTCGCCGCGCAGGTGCAACGCCGCCGCTACGCGTCGCCCGACATAACCACAGCCGATGATGAACGTCATTCTTTGGGTGCCTCGCAGAGTCGATTCGATGGGCTCCGGCCAATCTGCTCGCCGCAGTTGATCAGCCACCTTGCAGTGCGTACCAGGGTCGGCACATGGTAAGGTCAAGCGCCCGATCGGCAACCCGCGACACGTCACCAAGGGCGCGCGGAGCGCCACGGTGCGGACCAACGGGGCAGGATACACCGCACGTTGCTGCGCTAATAAGCGGCTGATATAAATGTGATTCGAGCAGCCAATACTTCGAACCACGGGCGACTTGACGCAAGGGACGAGCAATCATCAGCTGCCACAAGCGCCTCATCGAACGTTAGGATCATCATGAATTTCGTCATCCACACCGAACCAGGACAACACAGTTTTACGGTCGCACCCGGCCAGACCATCTTGGAGGCCGCCATCCAGCAGCGCATCGGCCTGCCCTATGGGTGCCGCGACGGCAAGTGTGGCAGTTGCACGGCCGAACTGCTGAGCGGCGAGGTCGACTATCCATCCGGCAAGACCCATGCGCTGACCGGACAACCAGAAAAGGCGTGCCTCACCTGCCAGGCAGTGCCGACATCGGATTTGGTGCTCCTCGTGTCGGAACTGGAGACCGCCGCCGATATCACCGTTCGCACCCTGCCCTGCCGCATCGCCGAGAAGGCGACGCTCAACCACGATGTGATTCGCCTGCGACTGAAGCTGCCGGACGGACAACGACTCCAGTTCCTTGCCGGACAGTATCTCGAATTTATGCTTCCCGACGGGCGTAAGCGCGCCTTTTCCATGGCCAGCGCGCCGCACGACGACGCGCTCGTCGAGTTGCACGTCCGCCGCGTGCCGGGCGGCGAATTCACCGACTTCGTCTTCGATCAGATGCAGGAGAAGGCGATCCTGCGTATCCAGGGCCCGCTCGGCACCTTTGTGCTGCGCGAGGCGTCACCGCGGCCGATGATTTTCATTGGCGGCGGCACGGGTTTCGCGCCCCTCAAGGGTTTGCTGGAACATGCCTTTCACTTGGGCATCGAGCGACCCATGACCCTCTACTGGGGCGTGCGCTCCCGGCGCGACCTCTACCTGGGTGAGTTGCCGGAGCAATGGGCCAAGCAACACGAAAACTTCCATTATGTGCCTGTGCTGTCGGAAGCGGATGCGGACTGGGACGGCCGACGCGGCTTCGTGCACGGAGCGGTACTCGAGGACCATCCGGATATCGCCGGATACGATGTCTACATGAGTGGCCCGCCGATCATGGTCGAGGCGGGGCGCAGCGCCTTCGAAGCGCGCGGACTCAGCATGGATCACATGTTCTCCGATGCCTTCGAATGGGCCGCGGACAGCCCCAAGCGCTCGGCTGACGGATGAACCGTGCCCAGGCCGTCTCGGCGCCTAGAGCCGTTGACACGATTCGTCATCGACGCAACTGCCGACAGTTTGGGAGTCTCACCCGTGCCTGAGCATTTCGACCTGCAACAGGACATCTTGTACCTGAACCACGCCGCTGTTTCACCCTGGCCGCGCAGGGCGGTGCGCGCGGTGCAGCAGTTTGCGGCGGACAATGGCTCGACCGGCTCGAAGCACTACCCGCGCTGGACGGCGACCGAGGCTCGGCTGCGGGAGCGCCTCGCCGCGTTGATCGGCGCGAATTCGGCCGGCGACATCGCATTCACCAAGAGCACCTCCGAGGCGTTGTCTATGGTTGCCCAGGGCCTGCCCTGGCGCGATGGCGACAACGTGGTTGGCGCCCAGCAGGAGTTTCCGTCCAACCGCATCATCTGGGAGGCACTCGCGGAGCGCGGGGTGCGCTGGCGCCCGCTGGATCTGTATCGCAGTGCAGCGCCGGAGGAAGACCTGCTCTCACTGTGTGACGCGCGCACGCGCGTACTGGCGGTAAGCTGGGTGCAGTACGCGCGCGGTCTGCGGTTGGACCTGGAGCGTCTTGGCCGCGCATGCCGACAACGCGGCATCCTATTCTGTGTCGACGGCATTCAAGGGCTCGGCGCCCTGCCCTTCGATGTCACGCGTATGGCCGTCGACTTTGTCGCTGCGGATGGACACAAATGGATGCTTGGCCCGGAGGGCCTCGCCCTATTCTGGTGCCGACCGGAGTTGCGCGAGACCCTGCGGTTGACGCAGTTCGGCTGGCACATGGTCGAGGACATGGGGGACTTCGAACGCGCCGACTGGCGGCCGGCGATCGACGCCCGGCGCTTCGAGTGCGGCAGCCCGAATATGCTCGGGGTGCACGCCCTGGAGGCCAGCCTGGCGGTGCTGCAAGCGGTCGGCATGGACCGGGTCGCGGACGCCATCGCCGAGCGGGCCGCGCGACTGGTGGAACTGATCGACGCCAGCGGCCTGGAATTGCTAAGTCCGCGTGCACCGGAACGACGCGCCGGCATCGTCACCTTCCGCGTGCCCGGCGTTAACCAACAGGCCCTGTATAAGGCCCTGATGCAGCGCAATTTGATGTGTGCGAGCCGGGGCGGCGGGCTCCGTTTCTCGCCGCATTTTTATACACCCGTGGACCATCTACAGCGGGCCATCGACCTGACGCTGGCGGTTGCCAGGGAACTTCCGCGCACTTGATGACTATTTGATGACCGTTCGATGACCGATTGCTGCACGAATCTTGCCGTTATGCGACTATCCGGATCATGACGATCAGCACCAACCCGCAGGCCCAGTTCGCCGATACGCCCGGCGCGCGTGCGACCGAGGATTTCTCCCAATGGCAACTGGCGCTCCGCGTTCTGACGATGCCCGCGGACACCAATCAGTATGGCGATATCTTCGGCGGCTGGTTGTTGTCCCAGGCAGACGTCGCGGGCGCCACCATCGCCATCGCTCGGTCGCGAGGGCGCGTCGCGACGGCCGCTGTCAACGATTTTCATTTCCTTGCACCGGTCCGAGTCGGAGACCTCGTGGAACTGCACGCGCGGCTGCTGCAGGAAGGCACCAGCTCTATGACCGTCGAGGTCGACGTGCGTGCGCGGCGCGAGGCCCGGCCAGAAGACGAGCAGCAGGTGGCAACGGGCCGTTTCATTTATGTGGCCGTTGGCGCCGAAGGACGCAGCCGCCCACTTCAAAGCACAATCCAAAGCCCAATTCAAAGCAAAGCGACGCAGCTGACCTGAAACGGACACAAGCAGCCGCGCGCACCACCATTCCAAGGGGGATCGCAATGTTTGAAGCAACCAAGGTTGGCCGAACGGTCAGCAAAGACGAGTTCAAGGCGCAGCGTGACGAGCTGCGAACCCAGCTGCTTGAGGTGCAGCGGGAATTGCGGGAAAGCAACACGCCGGTGGTCGTCATCGTCTCTGGTGTCGAGGCTGCCGGCAAGGGCCAGGTCGTGAATCGGCTCAACGAATGGCTCGACACCCGCGGCGTTCAGACATTCGCGTTTTGGGAACTGAGCGACGAGGAGCGCGAACGGCCACGCTATTGGCGCTTTTGGCGCACCATGCCGCTGCGCGGTGAGATCTCAATCCTGTTCGGTGGCTGGTATCTGGCGCCGATCGAGCACCGTTTCCAAGGTTTGTGCGACGATGCGGCGCTGGATGCGGAACTGAGCCGTATCGTCGACTTCGAGCGTATGCTGACCCAGGATGGCGCCCTGGTCGTGAAATTCTGGTTTCACCTCTCGGAGGCGGATCAGAAACGCCGGCTCAAGGAACTCTCCCGCGATGACCGCAGTCGCTGGAAAATGTTGCCAGAGAAGTCCAAATTCTCACAGCAGTATCAACAGTTTGAGCACGTCGCCGAGCGCGTCATCCGCCAGACCGACCGGGGGATTGCGCCCTGGTATCTGATCGAGGCCGAAAACGTCCGCTATCGCGACCTGACCGCCGGCAAGACGTTGCTCCATGCAATTCGTTCCCGTCTCAATCAGCAGGTTCCGATGGAGCCACCGACACCAGCAGACCCGTTGAACCTGCCGGAATCCGCCAGCGCCAAAATTACGCTGCTGGACCAAATGGACCTGACGCTGAAGCTAAAGCGAAGCCCGTACAAGGAGGCACTCAGTAAGCGGCAGCGGGAGATCAACGAACTGAGCTGGGAGGCCTACAAACAGCGCCGTTCAGTCGTGCTGGTATTCGAAGGGGTCGATGCCGGTGGCAAGGGAGGCGCAATCCGGCGTATCACGAGCGCGGTCGACGCCCGCCTGTACCGAACCATGTCAGTCGCCGCGCCAACGGACGAAGAAAAGTCCCACCACTACCTTTGGCGATTCTGGCGTCATGTCCCACGCGCCGGGCATATGATCATCTACGATCGCTCGTGGTACGGCCGCGTGCTGGTCGAGCGCGTCGAGGGCTTCGCCTCTGAAGCGGATTGGCGCCGGGCCTACAGCGAGATCAACGAATTCGAGGAACAACTAGTCGAGAACGGCGCGATCTTGCTGAAGTTCTGGCTCCAGGTCAGCGATGAGGAACAGTTGCGCCGCTTCCAGGACCGCGAGGAGACCCCGTACAAGCGCTACAAGATCACCGACGAAGACTGGCGCAATCGCGAGAAGTGGCCAGAGTATAAATCCGCCGTCAACGAGATGGTCGCGCGAACGAGCACCGAGCATGCCCCCTGGACGCTGGTAGAAGGTGACGACAAACCCTTTGCGCGCGTCAAGGTGCTAACGACGGTGTGCGACGCAATGCGCAACGCGTTAAAGAACGACAAGGGCACGTTCGCGTCCAGTGGTGTGACGCGCTGCGGCGATCAGATCAGCGACGAAAGCACCTGACCCAAATTCGATGTGGGCTTGCTCTCGGCTTGCTGCTGGAGTTTAGGCAGGACGGACGCGGACTGGGAGCGGCCGGCTTTCCAAGCGGCACGTCAGCCGCGGGAGGTGGCTGGTTGGTTCTTGCTGGTACGGGCCCGCGCCTGCAACAAAGATGCCCATTCACCAACGGCGGCTCGGCCCAAGCCTAGCCGACGGGTACGGGCTGCGCCCCTGGAAAAAGCCGGAAGAAATTGTCCGCCGTCGTCGTCGCCACCGTGTCACGGTCCATGCCCCGCAGCTCGGCGATCTTCTCCGCCACGTGCGCGACATAGCGCGGTTCGTTGCGCTTACCACGATACGGCACCGGCGCCAGATAAGGGGAGTCGGTCTCGATCAGCAGCCGGTCGAGCGGCACACGGCGGGCCACATCGCGCAACTCCTCGGCGTTCTTGAAAGTGACGATGCCTGAAAACGAGATGTAAAAGCCGAGATCGAGGGCCTGCTTCGCCATCTCCCAATTCTCGGTGAAGCAGTGCATGACGCCACCGGCCTCGCGTGCCCCGGTCTCTCGCATGATCGCGATGGTATCTTCACGGGCCGCGCGGGTGTGAATGATCAACGGCTTGCCACAGCGACGCGCGGCGTCGATGTGGGTGCGAAAGCGTGCGCGCTGCCAAGCCAGATCGCCATCGTTGTAGTGATAATCGAGGCCGGTTTCACCGATGGCGACAACCGTCGAATCAGCCGCCAGCGCAACGAGTTCACCGACGCTGGGTTCACGCCGTTTCGCGTCGTCCGGCCCTTCGTTGGGATGCACCCCGACGGAGACGGAAACATCCTGATACGGAGAAACGCGCGCGCGCATCGCGGCGTAGTGCTCCAGATCGATGCAGACGCAAAGCATGTGCCCTATCCCCTCGGCGCGCGTCTGTTGTATTAGGTCGTCAAAACAACCGCCGTAGGGATTCAGGTCGACGCGGTCGAGGTGGCAATGGGAGTCGACTAGCATGATGAGGTGGCGTGTAAATCCTGTCGGCCGGCGACCACAAGCGAGGTCACCGAAGTGGGTGAAAGCCCGGCGGCCTGATGATCACATCGTATGCGTCGGACGCTCGCCTTCGAGACTGCCGGCCAGGTATTCCTCGATCTTACGCCGCGCGTCGCCCTTGTCCTGATCGCTGAATTGAATGCCAATGCCGACCTGACGATTGCCCTCGGCACCGAGCGGCGTAATCCAGACCACGTTGCCAGCCACTGGGATACGCTCCTTCTCGTCCATTAGTTGCAATAGCAGGAACAGTTCGTCCCCTAGGTTGTAGCGCTTGGTGGTCGGAATAAACAGGCCGCCATTCTTGATGAACGGCATGTAGGCGGCGTAGAGGGCCTGTTTGTCCTTAATGGTGAAGCTGAGGATGCGCTGGCGTCCGACGCCAACCCGCTCGGATGCCATATCAGTGTGTCCTGGTTGTCAGGGATGCCCAGCGCACCAGTAGTGATTCGAACAGCAATTGCTTATTGACGGTCGATGTCGCCAGCGCCCTGGCCTTGAAGATCTGTTGCAGCAACCGGTGCACCGCGCCGGGCCTGATCTTGCTCGAGAGCGCCGCCAACTCGGCGCGCAGGTCTGGATTGTTCAGATAGCGGGCATTGCGGTCGCGGCCAATGCGCAACAGGTCGCTGACCCAACCTGCCAGCCATTCCAATACTAGCGCCGGCTCCTGTCGCTGCCAAGCGCCGGCGGCCGTCAACGGGTCCTCGCGCCCCTCCGCGATGGCTTGGAATTGGCGAAAGTTCTCGTCGCGCAGCCGCAACCAGTGCGCGTCCGCCACCGCGGGCACCCGCAAAGGGGCATCGTGGGCAAGCCGCAGAAGTAGCCCGACATCGCGCGACTGCGCGTTGTCGAGATGCCCTGACAGCCAAGAAATTGCGGCATCCGCGTCGGGAGGCAACATGCTCAAACGCTGGCAGCGGCTGGTCACGGTAGCGGGGAGTCGGCTTGGATCTTCCGCGATCAGGATCAGTAAGGTCGAATCTGCTGGCTCCTCCAAGGTTTTCAATAGGCTGTTTGCGGCAAACGGATTCATCGCCTCCGCCGGCGCGATCTGCAGCACTGAGCGTGGACCGCGATTGGCCGTCAGCGACTGCCTGCTGCACAACCCACGCACCGCATCGGCCTTGACCTCGCCGCTCTTCGACTCGGGATCAGGGCCCAGATGGACCAGGTCCGGGTGGTTCCCCGAGGCCACCAGCTTACAATCGGCGCAAGCGCCACAGGGCATGCCGTCGGCGGCTGGCTGCGTACACATCAAGGCCGCGGACAGCACATCCGCGAAGTGGCGCTTACCGATCCCGGCCGGTCCGGTCAGGAGCAGCGCGTGGCCCAATCTGTCGTTGCAACGCGTCTGCCACACCCGCTGCCAATGGGCCTGGAGCCAGGGCAACGGCTCGAAGGGCGGCAACGCGGGGGACAACACCTGGCTCATGGCAATCGATTCGGAATTCCGCCGAGGCCGTTGCCGACCGCGTCGAAATACTCGCCGATGAGTCGCTCCACCTCCGCCGACACCGCGTCCAGTTGACGAGCGGCATCGATTCGGCGAACCCTGTCTGGATGTGCCTCCGCGATCCGTCGGTACTCGGCCCCGACTCGCTCGAAGAACGCGAGCGACTCAGACTCGAATCGGTCTGGTGTGGAACGATCACGTGCTCGGGCAAGGCCAGTCGCGGCCGGCAAATCGAACCAGAGCGTGAGGTCAGGACGCAGCGCCCCCTGAACAAATTGCTCCAGCACCGCGATGCGCTCTCGCGGCAGGCCTCTGCCGCCGCCCTGGTAGGCATAGGTCGCGTCGGTAAATCGATCGCACAGCACCCAGCGGCCGGCCTCCAGAGCCGGCAAGATGGTCTTGTGCAGGTGTTCGGCACGGGCCGCGAACATCAGCAGCAACTCGGCGTCCGCGTCCACACCCTGGGTGAGGTTATCCAACAATAGCGCCCGTATGCGCTCGGCGATCGCGGAGCCGCCGGGCTCCCGGGTCAGCGTGACCTCCGCCCCCGCCGCAAGTAAGCGGTCTCGCACGATGTCGCGCTGGGTGGATTTTCCCGCTCCTTCGATACCTTCGAGCGTAATAAACCGCCCGCGTGCTGCCGTCACGGAACTATTGCTCCACCAGGGCTGGGCAAGGCTTGTTCAACTGATAGTGGCGCACGGCGCAGTTGTGCTCGTCGAGCGTTGCCGAGAAGTGATGGCTACCATCGCCACGGGCGACGAAATAGAGGGCATCGCCGTGCGCCGGATGCAACACCGCGTTGATCGCCTCCCGCCCCGGCAGCGCGATCGGCGTCGGTGGCAGGCCCTGGATCACATAGGTGTTATAGGGCGTCGGGCGAGTGAGATCGTCGCGTCGGATATCGCCATCGAAATCCTCGCCCATGCCATAGATCACGGTCGGGTCGGTTTGCAGTTTCATGCCCTTTTGCAGGCGACGGACGAAAACGCCGGCAATCTGCGGCCGTTCGGAGGCCAGTCCAGTCTCCTTTTCAACGATCGAAGCCAGCGTAAGGGCCTGATAGGGCGTCTCCAACGGTAGCTCCTGGTCGCGCTTCGCCCACTCTTCCTCCAGCACTTCGCGCATGCGTCGGTGTGCGCGCGAGAGGATCTCGATGTCGCTGGTGCCGCGGTCGAACAAATAGGTATCGGGGAACAACCAGCCCTCCGGGTGATCGTCCTCGATGCCAATCCGTTGCATTAGCTCTTCGGTAGACGCATCGGACAACTCGATGTCGAATACATCCGAGTCGGAAACCCGCTTGACCGCCTCTCGAAACGTGATCCCAGGAATCATGGTCACCGGAAACTGCACCGACTTGCCGCTGGTGATTTGCTTGAGCAGATCGGCGGGCAGCGTACCGTCGGCGATGGCGTACTCGCCGGCCTTGATGGCTTCCTGCTGGTTGGTCTGGTACGCAAGCATCGTGAACAGGAAGCGGCTCGAAATCCAGCGCCGGTCCGCCAGGCCATGAGCAACGTCGCGCAGGGTCGCTCCCTGTGGCACCCTGAACAATTCAGTCTCCTGCTCCAGCACGGCCGGCTGCGCCAGGAACGCCTGATACCAAGACCAGCCAGCCCAGGCGATGCCACCGCCGACAATTCCCAAAATGACGAGCGTCGCAAGGATATTCTTCAAGTCTGTGTCTCCGGTTCAAACACCGCTTGCTGCACTTGCTCGATCAACGCGGTCGGCACCGCGCTTGTATCGTAACCCCGTGTACCTAGCCGTGCCACGGACATCAGCCCGAGCACCGCGTTGGTCACGAACAGTCCCCTGGCGCGATACAACTCCTCAGTCCGGACGTCGCGCTCGATCAGCGGGATGCCGAGGGCCCGCGCCCTCTCCAAAACGAGTTCGCGCACCGTGCCGGCAACCCCGCAGCGCGCAAGCCGCGGCGTGGTCAGGCCCTCACCCTGCACCAGGAACAGGTTGGTCATGGTGCCACAGATCACGCATCCCCTGTTGTCGGCCATCAACCCGTCGATGATACCTGGATCATCCCATTCCGCGCGCGCCAGGACCTGTTCCAGCCGATTCAGGTGCTTGATTCCGGCGAGCAAGGGGTTGTCGCCGAGGCGCGCCCTGCAGAATGTCAGGGCGACGCCGCTGATCGAAGGCTCGTCGTGGAAGGGCGGGCTGGGATACACCGCCAGTATGCGGGTCGGGGTCGGATTGGCCGGAGGTCGATAGCCCCGGCCACCCTTTCCCCTGGTCAGGGTCAATCGGAGCACGCCCTGATCGACGCCCGCCAGCAAGGCGTCCGCCTCGGTGCGCAGCAGCGTCGGGTCCACCCGTGGGATGCAGAGCCGGTCGGCACCGCGATTCAGCCGCGCGAGGTGCGCGGACCAGCGACAGGGCGCCTGTCGGCGCACCGCGATGGTCTCGAACAAACCATCGCCATAGAGCAGACCGCGGTCGGCGATGCCGACAACTCCCTGCTCGCGACCGTTGACCAGCGCCCTCCACGGGGCAGTTTCACCGGCGTTGGCTATAACTGGCGCGCAGGGCATTGACGGGCGCGGCGAACAGGAACCGGCGCGCGACGAGGATCACAGACGCTTGAAGACCAACGTGCCGTTGGTACCGCCGAAACCGAAGGAGTTACTTAGCGCATAGTCGATCTTCATTTCGCGGGCCGTGTTCGGCACACAGTCGAGATCGCAGTTCGGGTCCGGCGTTTCATAGTTGATGGTTGGCGGTGCGACCTGGTCGCGGATTGCAAGCACACTGAAAATTGCCTCGGCGCCGCCAGCTGCCCCGAGCATGTGGCCCGTCATAGACTTCGTTGAACTCACCGCAAGCTTATAGGCATGCTCGCCGAGCGCTCGCTTGATCCCCTTGGTCTCGGCAATGTCGCCAGCCGGTGTGGAGGTACCGTGCGCATTGATGTAGTCGATGGCATCTGGGTTCAGACCGGCATCCTGCAACGCCAATAGCATGCAGTCGCTAGCGCCCTCGCCGTCTTCAGACGGCGCCGTCATGTGATAGGCATCCGAGTTCATGCCGATACCGACAATCTCTGCATAGACCTTGGCGTTGCGCGCCTTGGCGGCCTCGTATTCCTCGAGCACCATCACGCCGGCACCGTCGCTGAGCACGAATCCGTCGCGACCCTTGTCGAAGGGCCGGCTTGCGCGCTGCGGATCGTCGTTGCGGGTCGACAGCGCGCGCGCTGCCGAG
>JGI12210J13797_10552497_pt1 | contig 26401 bp, 25 predicted proteins | sample ElkSlonscriptome_3_FD_13797 | JGI IMG/M metagenome (IMG submission 13797) | reverse complement strand
GTCCCGGAGGACTTTCAGACGGATTCGGCGCGCGCGCGGGTGAATACGGAGGCGAAAGGAAAGCGATGACATTGGCCAATTGTAGTCCAGCTGTCAGGCTGAGCCGCGCGCCTGCCGCGGCGAAACCCGGTCTCGACTCAGCGGGCAACCGGTTTGGGTAAACTGGCGACCATGCGCGCAATGGTACTGGAACGAACCGGCCGTATCGAACGCGACAGCGAACCGTTGGTGCTGCGCGAGCTTGAAACGCCGCAGCCCGGCCGGGACGAAGTACTGATCCGCGTACACGCCTGCGCGGTATGCCATACCGAACTCGATCAGATAGAGGGCCGGGTCGCCACGCGGCTGCCCCGCGTGCTCGGACACGAGATCGTAGGCACCGTCACGGCGTGCGGACCGGACACGCAGAATATCGCCGGGGGTCACCGGGTCGGCGTGGGCTGGATCGGATCAGCCTGCGGCGAGTGCAAGTGGTGCCGGCGCGGAGAGGAAAACCTGTGCCCCGACTTCAAGGCGACCGGCCGGCACATCGACGGCGGTTACGCCGAGTTCATGTGCGTTTCGGCAGAGTTCGTTCATCTGATACCCGAGGCACTGTCCGATACACGCGCCGCGCCGATGCTGTGCGCCGGGGCTATCGGCCTGAGAAGCCTGCGACTGGCCGATTTGCGCAACGGCCAGGTGCTGGGGCTGACCGGCTTCGGCGCCTCGAATCATCTTGTACTCTCACTGGCCGGCATCCTTTTTCCGGAAAGTCCGGTCCTGGTCTGGGCGCGCGATCCCGGCCAGCGCGAACAGGCGCTGGCGCTGGGCGCGATATGGGCCGGAGATACCGGGGAAAAGCCGCCCGAGGCGCCCGACGCGATCATCGACACGACGCCGGTCTGGATCACAGTGCTTGCCGCGCTGGACCGGCTCGCGCCGGGCGGTCGCCTGGTCATCAACGCCATCTCCAAGGAAACCGGGGATCGCGACCGGCTCGCCGAACTCGACTACGAACGGCAGCTTTGGCGCGAAAAGGAGATCAAATCGGTGGCCAACGTCACGCGCAGAGACATCTCGGAATACCTGGATATCGCGGCCGAAAATAATTTGGCGCCCGAGATCAGGACCTTGCCGCTGGAGCGGGCCAACGAGGCGCTGGCGAAGATCCGCTTCGGCGATTTTCGCGGCGCGTTCGTGCTCGACGTCGCCGGCAACGCAGACACCTGCTAATGCAATCAGAAGTATTGCCGCATTCAGTGGGTAAAATCACCGACACTGTCGAGTCGACCGTTGCGTGCGCGGCTTATTGCACCATCGCAGAATGCACTTGCGCAAACAGGATAATCCACCCATGAATCACGACGCCGACTCGCCGTTCCGCATCATCGAGGTCTCCGACGGCCGCTTCCTTGCAGGCGAGATTTTCCAACGTAAACTCGGCGGAACGCTGCCTGACTACGGACGGCATCTGGTGGCGGTGTATCGCCACGACCCGTTGCGCTTCGCGCCGCTGGGCTATCTGAACATCCTGGGACACCGATCGGTCGCACTGGTCGGCGGCGGCAGTGTGGACGGCCGTGCTTTCGCCGATATCCCGGCACCGGAATGCCGAGACATACGCGAAAAAGGCGGCGTTCTTTTCTGTCTGCTCAGGTACGCCTTCACCGAAATGGCCGACGACTTCGAGGCCTTCTTCGGCTATTGCGGCGATGCGCGGGCCGAGGAAGTCGACCTGCAGGCCGGTTTTCGCCACACGCGCCACCCGAAGCTGCTGGCCAATTATCATCGACCGCTGGACGCCGAGCGGCGCGACCGGTTGCTCGACGACGTTTTCGCCCTGGGGCCGTTCTGAAGCCACGGAAAACGCAAAAGCCGAACCGAAATTCAGGACAGGTCTCGCCAAGGCGCAAAGACGCGAAGAAAAAGCAAGATAGAGCAAAGGAAACAGATGGTGCGTTTCGCTGCGCTCAACGGCACCTTACAAAATCACTACTATCCGCGTAGGGTGGTGTTGAGCGCAGCGAAACGCACCAGCAAGCCTGTTCGATGAGAGCCGCGAAGACGCAGCGAAATTCGAGAGCTGAACTTGGCCGGATTTCTGCCTTTTTTTGCCTCCCTTCGTGTCCTTCGTGCTCTTCGTCTCCTGCTTTTCATGCTCTTTTTCTTAGCGCCTTAGCGCCTTAGCGCCTTCGGGAGAGCTGTTTTAGCCTTTAGCCTCCTTTTCAACACCGAAACCGATCCGCGATGGCCGTCAGCCGGCGTCGTCGAGCAGCAACTCCAGATCGGTAACCGATTTCCAGTCGCGGCCGCAGACGTAGCGCGGCAGGTACCAGCGATCACTATCCGGATCGACCGGCTCCGGCGTGCAGCCCAGCGCGGCCTCGATGCCGACCGACGCCGCGTGGCGCGGCAGGTATTCGCGCCTGAGGTAATCGCCAGCCTGCCCGTAGGGGTAGGCGAAAAAGCGCGGGCGCCGACCGGACTTGCGCCCGATGAAATCGCTGGCGCGATCGACCTCGACCCGGCACTCGGCTTCGGTTTCGATATACCGGAAATCACCGCGCCGGTTGTCACGCTGCGCCGTGCGGGCCAGCGATCCGTGGTTGTGGTCCCAGCTGTGGCTTTCGATGCTCATCAGCCCGGACGCGTTGGCCGGGGCCCACCAGTCATCGGGCCAGACCCCGAGGTTCATGTAGTCGACCCGGTCGAGTTCGGCGCGCGCCTCCGGCGAAGCGATCACGAAAGAGGTGACGTGCGGCATATGCGGCGAGTCGCCGGGGAGCGCATTGGCGAACTTCGATATCCGCTTCAACACGCTGGTCTGCCGCCCGCAGGTCGGATGATCGAAATCGTCAAAGTCCATGATCGAACCGTCATCCATGGTGAGCACGACGGCGCGATCGGGCAGCGTGCCGGCATCCATCCGCGCCAGCGCTTCACCCAGCGGCAAAACGATCCAGCCAAGACGATCGAGCAGATCGAGGTCTTCGCTGAAAGCGATCAGATCGTTGCCGGCATGGGAGTTGTCCAGTACGTTGATCGAATGCCAGGTCAGAATCGTGAATCTGCCAATCATCGTTTCAGCCCACTGTTCAATCGTCGGAAGCGAAGCTCTCGATGATGTAGCCGCCGGATTTTTCGTCGTGCTGCAGTTTGACAAGAGCATTCGACTGCATTTGTTCAAGCAACTGGCCAAACGATTTGAAACCGTGATAGCTCTCGGAAAATCCTGGGCGACGGCGCTTGAGGGTCTGCTTGACCATCGACCCCCAGACCTTTTCCGATTCGTCGCGGTCCCGAAACAGCGCTTCGATGGTTTCCAGCACCAGGTCGAACGCCTCCTGGCGACGTTCGTCTTCGCTGGTCGACTGCTCGGCGCTCGGCGGCGGCGCAGTGGCGTCGCCGCTGGACGCGGCTTTTGACGGCGCGGATTTCTTCTTTGCCTTCTTGGACGACTTCTTCTTGGCCGCGCGCTGCTTGCGTTCGGACTTTTTCTCGCTGTCGCGCACCAGGTCGTCGTAGAAGATGAACTCGTCGCAGTTGGCGGTCAGCAGATCCGACGTCGAGCTCTTCACACCGACGCCGATGACAAGCTTGTTGTTTTCGCGCAATTTTGAAACCAGCGGTGAGAAATCCGAATCGCCGGATATCACGACAAAGGTATCGACGTGAGCCTTGGTATAGCAAAGGTCCAGCGCATCGACAACCATGCGGATGTCGGCAGAGTTCTTGCCTGACATTCTCAGGTGCGGAATTTCGATCAGTTCGAACGCCGCCTCGTGCATGGCGGGCTTGAATTCCTTGTAGCGCTGCCAGTCGCAGTACGCTTTCTTGACCACGATGTTGCCCTTGAGCAATAGTCGTTCAAGGACCTTCTTGATGTCGAACGCCGAATAGCGCGCGTCACGAACGCCCAGGGCAATGTTCTCGAAATCGCAGAACAGCGCGAGGTTTCGGGTAGGAATATTCATTGACTGCCGGCTCGATTGAATGACTGCGGCAAGCTTACCAGCCACTAGTGGGCCACGCGGCTAATTCGGCATCAAGGAACTTGCAGCGACGCAAACCTGCCAGAATTGCCGCATGCAACCGGACTTCGATGCGATAGTGCCGGCCGTCATCGACTGGCACGGCGATACCCCTTTCTCCTCGCGCTTCGGCGACGGCTACTTCTCACGCGACGGCGGCGCAGCCGAATCCCGCGCGGTCTTCATCGAAGGCAATCACCTGACCACGAGATTCTGCCGGTTGGCACCCGGTGGGCTGTTTGTCATTGGCGAAACCGGGTTCGGCACCGGGCTCAACATGCTGCTGGTCGCAGAACTGTTCACCAGGATTGCGCCGTCCTCGGCGCGCCTTTCGCTGGTCTCGGCCGAGCGCCACCCGTTGCGTCCGCGCGACCTCGCCCGCGTTCTGGACGCACGACCCGAACTTGCGCCGTTGTCCGAGCGATTGCGGACTGAGTATCCGCCGCTGACTCCGGGCTTTCACCGCCTGAAACTGGCAGACAACATCGACCTGACACTGATGCTGGGCGACGCCGAGACAATGTGGCGACAGTCCGATGCCAAGGTCGATGCCTGGTTTCTCGACGGTTTTGCGCCCGACAGAAACCCGGAGATGTGGCAATCCGGCCTGTTCGAGAGACTGGCCGGATCCTCACGGCCGGACGCAACGCTGGCGACATTCACGGTGGCCGGTGCTGTTCGGCGTGCGCTGGGCGCCGCCGGCTTCGAAGTCCGCCGGTTACCGGGATTCGGTCGCAAGCGGCAGCGCCTCGAAGGCTGCCTTGCGGGACATGCAGTTGGACAGCGCTACCGCACCGGCACGGCGGTGGTGGCCGGGGCAGGCCTGGCCGGCGCGACCACGTCGCGTGCGCTGGCCGAGCGCGGCTGGCAGGTCCGCGTGCTCGACCCGGCCGGGATTGCCACGGGCGCGTCGGGCAATCGCGCAGGCGTCGTCTACACCACGCCCAGCGGCGTCGCCACGCCGCAAAACCGCTTTTATCAGGCCAGTTACCTGCACGCCATAGGCTGGCTCCGACGATTCGGGGCGGCTGAAGCGGGTATCGGCGAATTCGACGGTGTGGTGCAACACATCACCGGTGACCGTCAGCGTGCCAGGCTCCAGCACGCCTCTGACAGCGGGCACTGGCCGGAATCGCAGCTTGCACGTCTGGATGAGGACTCTGTATTACTGCGAGACGGCGGCTTCCTGCAGCCGTCTGCATGGTGTCGGCTGTTGCTGGACCATCCGGACATCAGTTTCGAGACGTCTGCCGTGACAGGGGTCGATGCGCACGGGCTGCCGGTCACCGTTAAGGGCGACAGCATCGAGGCCGACGCCGTGGTGCTATGCATCGCCGGCGCGGCGCTGGGCATGGATAGCCTGCCGGCACTGCCGTTGCGCCTCATCCGGGGACAGGTCACCGAATGCCGTGCCACCCGGGCAAGCCGGCGCTGGCGCAGGGCTCACTGCCATGACGGCTATCTGACGCCGGCGATAGACGGACTGCATTGCGTCGGCGCGAGTTTCAATCTGCATGATTCCGAGCCGCTTGCGCGCGACAGCGATGACCGGGCCAATCTGGACAAGCTTCGAGGCAATCTTCCTCGACAATGGGCAGAACTGGGCGGCGACAGAATCGAGGCGGTGGACCGACGCGTCGCGTTTCGATGCCAGGCCACTGACTATCTTCCGGTCGCCGGTCTTTGCCCTGGCGCGCACAACCGTGCCTCGGTGCCGGTGTTGCTGAATCTCGCCCACGGCAGCCGCGGCATCGGCGGCACACCGCTGATCGCCGACCGCATCGCCGACATGCTTTCTGCGATGCCGGCCTGCATCGACCGGGCCATGGCCCGAGCGCTGAATCCCGATCGTTTCGAACAACGCTCGCACCGGCGACGCGGCAGCTGACCTCAGCTACGATCCAGAGCACAACCTCAATCTTCGCCGACGAGCGCTCAGGATTCGAGTTCCGGCAGTCCACGGAAATGGTCGAGCGCATCAGGATTGGACAGGGCCGAAGTGTTCTTGACGCCGCGCCCGTGAATAACGTCCCGCACGGCAAGCTCGGTAATCTTGCCCGAAACCGTGCGCGGCAGGTCCGGCACGGCAATGACCTTTGCAGGCACGTGCCGGGGCGTTGCGTTGTCCCGGATCGTCTGGCGAATTCGCTGCACCAGGCCATCATCGAGCTCGACGCCGTCGCGCAAACGCACGAACAGCACGACACGCACGTCGCCTTCCCACGTCTGCCCGACGCAAAGAGATTCGAGAACCTCGTCTAGCTTTTCAACCTGTCGGTAGATTTCGGCAGTTCCGATACGCACGCCGCCGGGATTCAGCGTGGCGTCCGAGCGCCCGTAGATGACGATGCCCCCGTGGGGGGTGAGTCGGGCATAGTCTCCGTGACTCCAGACACCCGGGAATTTCTCGAAGTACGCAGCACGGTAGCGGCTGCCGTCCGGGTCTTTCCAGAACCGCACGGGCATACTTGGGAATGGCTCCGAACAGGTCAGCTCTCCGGTTTCGTCCTCGACCACGGCACCGTCATCGTTGCGGATCTCGACTTTCATGCCCAGCCCCCGGCACTGCAGCTCACCCTTGAAAACCGGGAGAAGGGGGTTGCCCAGCGCGAAACAGGACACGATGTCGGTACCGCCCGAAATCGAACTGAGCTGGACGTCATGCTTGACGTCACGGTAGACGTAGTCGAAGGATTCCGGGAGCAGCGGCGAGCCGGTAGACAGAATTGCGCGAAGCTTCTCGAGGCGATGCGACTCGCGGGGCTTGACCCCGGCCTTTTCGCAGGCCGCGATCCACTTCGCACTGGTGCCAAGTATCGCGATATCAAGCTCATCGGTCAGATCCCACAGCGCGCCGCCATCAGGGTGAAACGGAGATCCGTCGTAGAGCACCGGCGTTGCGCCGACCGCCAGTCCCGAGACCAGCCAGTTCCACATCATCCAGCCGCAGGTCGTGAAATAGAAAAACCGGTCGTCTTTACGCACGTCGGTATGCAGCATCAGTTCCTTGAGATGCTGCAACAAAGTGCCGCCGGCGCCGTGGACGATGCACTTCGGCGCGCCGGTCGTGCCCGACGAATAAAGAATGTAGATCGGATGATCGAACGGCAGCTGTTCGAACTCGAGCGGTCCGGGATCGTCAACTGCGAAATCGTCCCATGCCACGGCGCTATCGCCCAACCCGTGCAGGTCCATGGCGTTGTCGGCATAGGCGGTCACCACCACCTTTTCGACCGTCGGAAGTTCCGGCAGCATCTGGGCAATACGGTTCAGACAGTCGTGCGTCTTGCCGTTGTAGCGATAAGCGGCGGCCGCGAAAAGTACCCGCGCCTCGATCTGACCGAAGCGGTCGATCACGCCCCGAACGCCGAAATCGGGGGAGCAAGACGACCAGATCGCACCCAGTGACGTCGTCGCCAGCATCGCGATGACGGTCTCGGGGAGATTCGGCAGGTAGCCGGCAACACGATCACCGGGCTTAACGCCCATCGCTCTCAATCCCGTGGCGATACGAGCCACCTCTTTGTTGAGCTGGCGCCATGAAATGCTGCGCCTCGTCCCACCCTCGCCGGCAAACTCCAGCGCCGCGGCGTCATCGGAGCGCCGCAACAGATTCTCGGCAAAATTCAGTCTTGCATCGGGGAACCAGCGCGCGCCCGGCATCTCCGGCCAATTGTCGACGACCCGCTCGCCGCGAACCGACGCGCGAACCTCTCCAAACTCCCATACCGCGCGCCAGAACGCCTCAGGCCGGTCGATGGAAAATCGATAGAGCGTCTCGTAATCCGAAACATCAGGCGCCAATTCCGTGCCGACGAGCTGGATAAAACGGGCCATGTGCGTGTTCTGCGCACGCTGTGGAGTCGGTTGCCAGAGGGGTTGGGTCATTTAATTCGCATTCGATTGGTTTTTCCTGGGCAAAGCTTAACCAATCTCCGGTTTGCGCGTCACTTGCACTTTAGGGCACTCAGGCGGCGTACCGGTGCCATTTGGATTCCAATTCCAATTGCGGTTGGAGTTGGAGTTGGAGTTCGAGATCCTTTCGCCTCGCGCTGCGCGCTTGCAGGCGACCTACTTTTGTCAGTCGCAACAAAAGTAGGCAAAAGCGCTTTTTACAGGCGGCAGAGCGTTGCAGTGCGGATCGGTCGGCTGTTGGTTAGGTGTTTGATCGCGGCAATGATCCCGGATCTTCTTGTCCGAGCGGCGTGTTCGTCTTCGGCTTACGGGCGATCCAGAGATTCCGGCTTCGATGGTTGTCGGAGCAGGGTCGTCTCGATCCAGCACCTTGTGACCTTCAGCGGATGCTGAAGAAGGTTCCAGATTGGGGTTTGAGTGGGTTCGGTGGTATTTTTATGAGTTTTCTGTGCTTGTCAGCGACGTTAGCGGGGCCGATCCGAGAAACGGCGAAGCCTGTCTTTGCCCGTTTGCGTGGGAGGTGAATCCTGCACCGATGAATTCAACCCCGGCACCGGCCGAAGTCCGCTTTCGCAGCAGCGATTTCTGCCAGCTTCGTCATGCCCGCTGTCCGACAAGAATATCTATCGAAACCAACCCCGAACCTCTCCCATAGCCTCAAACTGAAAGCGACTCCAGTATCGCGAACAGGACTACGCGAGCGTGATCAAGACGAGCCCGCTCCGAAAACCGTCTAAGCCGGAAAATTTTAGTCACCCCGGCGCCGAAGCGGAACACGCTGCACGTAAAAAAATCCTCAATCGAAGCCCGATGCCTGACCCCAAACCCCAGACCGTTCAGGCCAGCACGTCGAATAGCTGCGGTCTGTAAAAAGCGCATTTGTCTCCTTTTCAGGCACTTGTGAAAAGCAGGTCGCCCGCAAGCGCGAAGCGCGGGGCGAAGTGATTTGATATTCAGCTACAAAAGCACCGGCACGCAGCCTGCGTGTCCTCGTGTCCTCGTGACCGCGCGCCGAAAAGGCCTTTGAATGCGATGCTGAGCATTCGTGCGCGTCAAGCGCAATGTTTATTACTAACGCAATACTTCTTATTACATCAGTCGCCTCAGCGCCTGAAAGACGTCAGATCCGACAGCAACTCCCGGCCATCAATGGCCTTCGGATCGGCAAGGTAGGCGGCCACCCGATCACGGCACTTGCCTGCGTCAGTTCGCACCAGGGCCGCCTTGACTCCGGCCAGCTGGCCCGGCGGGAGGCTGAATTCGGTGATGCCCAGACCCAGCAGCAAACCGGTGTATTCCGGATCGCCTGCCAGCTCGCCGCAGATCTGGATCGAGCGGCCCGCCGTGCGTGCACCGCGTACAACTGTCGCCAGCATTTCGATGACAGCCCTGTTGGCAGGGTCGAACAGGTGGCTGACGAGCTCGTCCTGGCGATCAACGGCGAGCACATACTGGATCAGATCGTTGGTGCCGATCGATATGAAATCCAGAACGTCGGCCAGCTGGCGGGAAAGAATCGCCGCCGCCGGCGTCTCGATCATTCCGCCAACTTCGATCTCGGGCGACGGGTGAATCCCGCGCGCCTGAAGTTGCTCCCGACTCTGCGTGATCAGATCGCGCGCCCGTTGGACTTCCTCCACCCGGCTCAACATGGGAAGCAGTATCCGGACCGGCCCGTGCGCGGATGCGCGCTGGATGGCTCGAATCTGGGTCTGGAAATTATCCTGCATGGCGAGAGACATCCGGATGCCACGCAAGCCCAATGCCGGATTGGGTCCGCTGAGGTGCTTGAGTTCGTCGGGCAACTTGTCACCGCCGGCATCCAGCGTCCTGATGGTCAGCGGCTTGCCCTGGAGCCTTTCGACCGCGTCGCGATAGACCTCGAATTGCGTCTGTTCATCGGTCATGTCGGGACGAGTAAAGATGAATTCGGAACGCATCAAGCCCACACCAACCGCTCCGATCTCGCGGCAACGATCGAGTTCGGCCGGCATTTCGGCATTGCAGAACAACCGGAATCGCTCGCCGTCAAGGGTCCGGTCCGGCTCCGACAACACCTGCTGCAGGCTGCGCCGATTACGCCGAAACAACGCCATTTTTTCGGCGTAATGACTGTGCAGCCGCTCGTCACGAGTGGCCAGCAGGATGCCGTAGTGGCTATCCAGAATTACCGGCTCACCCTCGCGCAACAATCGTTGCGAGCGATGAACCGCCACCACCATCGGTATGCCCAGACCACGCGCCACGATCGCGGCATGCGACCAGATGCTGCCGTGTTCGGTGACAAGCCCTGCAACCCGGCGCTGGTGCAGGGCGGCAAGTTCTGCCGGGCTGAGCGCATCGGCCAGCACCACCGTTTCATCGAGCTGGTGCGGCACTCTGTCGTCCAGGACGCTGGCCGGTCGCTCCGCCAACTGGCGCTGAAGCAACCGCACCACTTGATCGAGGTCTTCTACCCTCAGCGCCAGATAGTCGTCTTCGATTCGCTGGAACTCTCGTCGCAAGGCGGCTGCCTGCAGATCGAGTGCCCATTCGGCATTGATCTTTTCATCGCGAATGCGTCGTACCGCTTCGCCCAGGAGCATATCGTCGCGCACCATCATCGCATGCGCCTGGAGCAGCTCAGTGGCAGAACCACGACGATCGCCGCCCAGATCATCCTCCATGCGAGTAAGTTCGCCTTGGCAGCGCTCCGCGGCCTGCCTGAGCCGGTCGATTTCGTCGTCGATATCGCCTGTTTCCAGATCGTACTCAGGCAATTCCAGTTCGCCGCTGGAAAGAAGGTGCGCGTGGCCTATCGCTATGCCGTCGGACACCCCCGTACCGCTGAGCGAAAAGATCACTCCGCTTCCCCGAAGCGGTCTTTCACAAGTGCAACAAGCGCATCAAGCGCCTGTTCCTCGTCGGGCCCCTCGCACTCGATTTCGAGCTCGGTTTGCACCGGCGCGGCAAGCATCAGAACACCCATGATGGACTTGGCGTTGACCCGCCGACCTTCTCTCACAAGGCCAACGTTGCTCTGAAACTCGGCGGCCGTGTTGACCAGCTTGCTGGCCGCCCGAGCATGCAGGCCAAGCTTGTTGCACAGTGTCACGCGTTGGGTTTTCACGGGCATTCTCCGATAAACGTGGCGGCATGCGCACCGTGGGCCGCGAGCACGGCCAGCGCGGCAGCTGGCTGCTGCTGATGGTTGAGCGCGCGCAACAGCATGGGCAAATTGAGTCCCGTCAGAATCGGTGCATCGGTCAGCACACGCGCCACCGCTTTCAGCGCAAGGTTGTGCGGCGTGGCTCCGGGAAGGTCGGTCATGATCAGCGGCGGATCGCAATTCCGCCAGCGCTCCAGCGTGACGACAAGACGCTCCAGCGAAGCGCCGGGATCGTCCGCTTCCCGGACCGGCAACACAGTGACATCGATCTTGCGGTCGAGAATGACACCGGCCACATCGCACAACGCTTCGCCGATGCCTCTGTGCGCGACCAGAACGACACCGGTCATCTAATCAACTCCCTGTGATGCGTGACCACGTCCAATTTCCGCTCGCGCCAGCGGCGTGCCAGCTCATCCACCAGATAGACGGATCTGTGCTTGCCGCCAGTACACCCGATGGCGACCGTGAGATGACTGCGCTGCTCCTCGGCCCAGACCGGCAGCCATCGGCGCACGAATCGATCGACGTCATCGGTGAATTCACGGACGGTCGGCTCGGCGGCCAGAAATGCGCGCACCGGTGCCTCGAGGCCGGTCGATGCCCGCAGTTCCGGCTGCCAGTGTGGATTCGGCAGGCATCGAGCATCGAATACCAGATCGACGTCTCGGGGTACGCCCTTCTTGAACGCGAACGATTCCAGGACCAGGTTCGAGATTCGCGGCGCGCCGGCCGGTTTGACCATGTTCCAGATTCGCCGCCGGAGCTCGTGGATATTGCTTTCGCTTGTATCGATTACGTGGGCGGCCTGCTCCGCCAGCGGCTCCAGAATGGACCGTTCTTCGGCAATCGCCTGGGCCACAGTGCGATCGCCGCCCAGGGGGTGCCTGCGGCGCGTCTCGGAAAATCTCCGAATCAGGACTTCGGTCTCTGCAGTCAGGAAGACCAGTTCGCACGGTAGCGGCAGCTGGCGGATCAGTTCGGGCAATTGAGCGAGCTCTTCGATTCCGGCGCGTGCGTCTATCCCGATGGCAAGGCGGCGGTAGCGCTCCGGGTTTGATTCTATGTGGGCTGCCAGGGCCGGCAACATGGCGCCGGGCAGATTGTCGACACAGTAATAGCCGTGATCCTCGAGCGCGTTCAGCGCCACCGACTTGCCGCTTCCGGACAACCCGCTGATCAGCACTAGCGGCCCAACGGGCCCGTCATTCATGGCGCATGATCCGGCCGTGGCGTTGAAGAAAGTCGGCCGTGGCATCGAATCCCTTCATCTTCAGCATGACGTTTCGCACAGCCGCCTCCGCAATCACGGCCAGGTTGCGGCCGGGCAACACCGGGAGCAAAATCTTCGGAATCTCCAGATCCATGACCCTCGATTTTTCCGCGTCCCCGGACAATCGATCGATACTGGACTCGTCGCCGGGCTGTGGATGGTGCAGGTGCAAAATCAGGCGTAGAAACTTGTTCGACTTGACGGCGGCATCGCCGAACATTCGGCGTACATTCAGTACGCCGAGTCCTCGTACCTCGAGACAATCCCGCAGGACTTCCGGGCAGGTTCCGTCGATGATATCGGGTGTCATCTGAGTGAACTCCGGGCTGTCATCGGCAATCAACCTGTGACCCCGCGTGAGCAGTTCCAGCGCCAGTTCGCTCTTGCCGGCACCGGCATCGCCGGTAATCAGCACTCCGAGGGTGAATATTTCCATGAACACCCCGTGCATCACGACCCGATGAGCCAAAGCCCTGGCGACCTGGTATTGGAGGGTGGAAACAAGCTCCCAGCCAGGCCGCTTCGAACACAGTAGTGGCGTATCGCTGTCGCGCGACAATTCCTCCAGATCTTCGCCGGCGTCGCCTCCACCGGCGACGATCAACGCTGCGGGATTGGCGGAGCAAATGCCTGCAATCGTTTGCCAGCGCTTTCTGGCATCGAGCTGATCGAGCCATGCCAACTCTTCACGCCCGAGCACCTGGATGCGGTTGGGATGAATGAGGTTGAGATATCCCACCAGCGATGGCCGGGAACGGAAGCTGGTGACCGACAGCGAGCGCTTGTCTGCGTGGCGACGGCCACTGATCCAGCGAAGTTCCAGCCGCTCGCTGAAGCGTTCGACCAGGTCGCTGACCGTCATTTCGTTCATTGCGGCTGCTCGGTCTCGGCGTCTCCACTCAACAAGGTAACAAGCTGCCGGTAGCCATCGACGCCGCGAAGCGCGTCACGCCGATCGGGGTCGCTGAACAGCTCGGCGATCGAGGCCAGGAGTTTTAGATGCACGTCGCTGCAGCGAGCCGGCACCGCAAGCGCAAAGAACAGATCGACGCTGGCGGTATCCGGACTGTCGAAATCGATCGGTCGCCTGAGCCTGATGAACGCGCCGGAGACACTGGCTTGCTCGACCCGGCAATGCGGTATCGCAACGCCGTGGCCCAGGCCTGTAGAGCCAAGCCGCTCGCGCTGGCACAAGCCCTCGAAAATATCCCTTCTGCCTGCCGCCTGGTCACCGACAGCCAGCAGTTGGGCCGCCTTTTCGAGAACGGATTTCTTGCTGGCAAGGTTTTGATCCAGCAATACCCTGTCGGTGCTGAGCAGATCTGCAAGCGGTGCTTTGGAGGCCATCACCTGGAGTGCTGATCCCTGTTTCCAGATCCGAATTCAGCCGGCCTCTGCCGGCCGATCGTTGCGGTGGTGATCGGTTACCTTGCCCTTGTGGCGCCTGACTTGCCGATCCAGTCGGTCGGCCAGTTTGTCGATAGCCGCATACATATCCTCGGCAACGCCTTCGGCATGAATAGGATTGGTTCGCCCCCCCACGCCGACGGTCGCCTCAGCCGTGTGCTCGATCTTTTCCAGGCGCAGGACCACATGAATGCCGGTCAAGTTGTTGAAATGTCGTTCAAGCTTTTCGAGCTTTTCAGTAACGTATGCGCGGAGTGCCTGTGTGACTTCCACATTCTGTCCGGCGATGTCTATCTGCATCATCTGTACTCCAGTTTCTGCGCAGGATAGCCTGTCGAAGCGCGTAGCCGCGAACGGGCCACGACGCGCGACAGGCGAACATTCTGTATCAATGGTATACCACAGCGCTGGATGATTCAGCCCGATGTAACTCGGGCGGCCCGGCGGCGCTGGGCCGAGTTTGCAATGCCAAGCTGTTCACGGTACTTGGCGACGGTGCGCCTGGCGAGCTGCAGACCCTCGCCGGCCAGCGCCTCGACAAGCGCCTGATCGGAAAGCGGACGCTGCGGGTTCTCCGAGCGAATCAGGTGATCCAGCATGGCGCGGACCGCGGTGGCGGAAATCTCACCGCCATCAATTGTGCCGATCGCCACCGAAAAGAAATATTTGAGCTCGAAAGTTCCGCGCGGCGTATGGAGGTATTTGCCCGTGGTCGCGCGCGACACGGTGGATTCGTGCACCTCCACCAGTTCAGCGACCTCTTTCTGTAGCAGCGGCTGCATGGCCAGGTCGCCGTGGTCGAAAAAACCGGACTGACGCTGGACGATCGTATGGATGACCGAGCGCAGGGTATGGTTTCTCAATTCCAGCGAGCTGATCAGCCACTGTGCTTCCTTCAACTGGTCTCGCAGATAGTCGCGGTCCGTCCCGGAAGTGGACCTGATCAGGTCGGAGTAGGCGCGGTTGACCTTCAGCGCGGGCTCCTGCCCCCGGTTGAGCGTCACTTGCCAGCCGTGTCCGTCCGGGTGCACATAGGCGTCGGGCACGATGTAATCCTGATCATCGCGGGAGAAACGCAATCCCGGCCGGGGATCGAGGCGCCGGATCACGGCCATTGCCTGATCGATCTCCTGAAGACCGAAGCCGGAGCTGCGACGCAGCGCGGCCGGGTCTCCCGAGCTCAGTGCCTCGAGATGGTGTTCAATCAGGTGCTCGGCCAACGCAGCGCCGGGCGTGCCGGCGGGCAGCGTCCTGAGCTGAATGCTCAGGCACTCCTGCAGCGATCGCGCGGCCACACCGACCGGTTCGAAGTGCTGAATGCGCTCCAGAACTGCCAGAACTTCGTCGGTGCCTACGAGATGTTCCGGTGCAAGTGAAGCGCGCAGCGTCTTGACGTCGTCGTGGAGGAAACCATCGTCGTCCAGAGCGTAGATGATCGCTCGCGCGATCGCCTCATCGGTCTCGGAAAATCGCGCCAGGTTGACCTGCCACAAAAGATGCTGATAAAGCGAATCCTGGCCGGGATCGCTGATGAACTGGTCATAGTCGGGCGTCTGAGAGACTTCGGAAAATCCCTCTGGAATATCGTTCCAGCTAAACTCGTCGTCGCTGAAATTAATGTCTTCGTTTGCGCCCCTGTCGTCTGATCCGCTATCGTCTAACCCACTATCGTCCTTGCCGGCGAGATCGTCAGATTGACTGTCCGCATCCGCGCTGTCGCCTTCCAGCTCCAGCAATGGATTCGTCTCGAGCGCCTGCTCGATATGCTCACGCAGTTCGAGGCGGTTGAGTTGCAAGAGCGCAATGGCCTGCCGCAACTGCGGCGCCAGCTTCAGTTTCTGGCCGAGTTTGAGCTTTAAGCCTGTCGCCATTGACATGCCGACATTGTAGGCGATAGATAGCCGCGCGGGAATCAGGGCCTCAGATTGGCCAGCACCCTGCTGCGCACAGCGGCGAGCGGATCGCGGCGGATGAAATCTCCCACCAGCTCGAGATAATCAGGGTGCCGCTCAAGGAGCGCACGCATGGCCGAGTCGCCAGGTCCCAGGCCCAGCGGCCCGAAGCTTGCGTTTCCTTCGTGGGCAACGAAAGCGTCGTCGGCCAGAACATGGCGCCAGCCGTCTGCGGCCGCCCGCATGCACCAGTCGTTTTCTTCTCCGTAGCCTCGACCGAACGCGGCCTCGTCGAATTCCCCGATACGTTCAATGCAGTCGCGACGCATGTACATGCAGAAACCGACCGCGGTCGGGATCTCCGGATATTGCGGAACACCGGCTTCCTGGCAAGCAAGGGCCCAGACTTCAGGATCGTCGGGCACCGGAGACGGCCGGCAAAATTCCGGCAACGAAGCGATCTCGCCATTGTTGGTAAAAGGCGTTACCGAGGCTATACGCGCATCGGATTCAGCGCATTGCATGAGCCGTTCCAACCAGTTTCCGGCCGGAACGGTGTCGGAATTGAGCAGCACGACATCCGCGCCTTGTGCTTCGCGCATGCCGTAATTGGCGGTCGCGACGAAGCCTTTGTTGGCGGGCTGCTGGATGACTCGCCAGCCGCTGCATTGAGATTCGATAACTTCCGCTACGCGCGGATCGGTTGAGGCGTCGTCGATCACGAGAACCTCGACGTCCAAGGCAACCGTCGAGCGCACGGCGGCCAGGCAACGTGCCAGCTGCGCCGCCGCGTTGTAAACCGGAATTACCACAACCGGCCGGCCGGTCACGTCCGAGCCCCGTCTCCGGCCGTCCATCGATGCGGCAAATAGACCAGGCCGAGCGCCCGGGACTTGCCCCTCACGGTGAATTCGGTTTCCACGGTGTCGTGAACACGCAGGCCTTCAGGGTCCATCGCATGAGCCTTGACCACGTAGCTGCCGGGCAGGACATTCAGTTCGGGGAATTCAAGCGTAATTTCGTACCGGCCGTCGCCGGTGGATCTGGCCTGGAAATCATCGTGGTCGGATGCCACGCCGAATACCGGCGTGCCGTCGCCGCGGGCCACGCCGACCAACGCCACCGGCGGCCTGTCATCGGGCGAGCGCATCCGGATTCTTACGACAAGCGCACCGCCCATTTCCACGTTGTGCGGACCCGCCGCTCCCGCCGGCTCGAGCTGAACGTGGTCGATACGACAGATCGCGCCGGACGCCGCCGGCCTGGACTGCTGCTCACGGGAATCCTTGCGCTCGTGCCAGGCCAGATAGGCCTGGGTGACGTCGAAAACATCCCCGATCGCGCGCGCCGAGCCATCGTGCAGCCAGACTGCATGGCGGCAGAGCTTCTGGACCTGATACATGTTGTGCGAGACCATCAGCAGCGTTCCGCCGCTCGTCAGGTAGTCTTCGACCCAGCGAATGCATTTTTTCTGGAATGACTCGTCTCCGACCGCGAGCACCTCGTCGGTGATCAGCAGATCAGGACGGACCGAGGCCACGATTGCAAAGCCCAGTCGAACAACCATGCCCGATGAATAATGCTTGATCGGTTCATCGATCGCCTTGCCGATATCGGCAAACGCAAGAATGTCGTCGAGACTGGCGTCGATCTGCTCGCGCGACATGCCGAGAAATGCAGCGTTCATTCTCAAATTCTGCATACCGGTGTAATCGGGCTGGAACCCGGCACCAAGCTCCAGCAGGGCCGACAGCGTCCCGTTGACTTCGATGGATCCGCTGCTTGGTGCAAGCACGCCGGTGATCATCTTCAAAAGTGTTGATTTTCCGGCACCGTTCGAGCCGATGATGCCCATGGACTCGCCACGCCGCACCTCGAAGCTGATTTCGTCAAGAACTCGGGTGCCGCCGGTGGCATGACCTCGTGTCAGAAGCTGCCAGAAGGCGCCGAATCGGCCTGATTGCGCCGCGGCCGGCGGGAAACGCTTTTCCACTTGCTGGACGCTCAACAGCACGCTCACAGGAAGTCCTCGAAATACGGCGCCATCCGCCGAAAGAATGCAAGCCCGCCAATGAATACAAACAAAGAGACCCCCAGCAGGATGAGTGTATTGGTGCCCGGCATGATCTGGCCCTCCAGCAGGGCGGCGCGAAGGTCAGTCATCAGGCCTGCGACTGGGTTGGCATAAACGAGGATCGAAAGCTGTTCGGGCAAAAATTCGGGCGCGTACAGAATGGGCGTCAGGAAGAACCAAAGCATCATCAATGTCGGCAATAGATGCTGGAGATTCGGGAAAAAGACCCTGAGCGTCGCGGCAAACATCCCAAGGCCGTTGGCGAGCAATAACAATACGAATAGTCCGAGGAGCGCACTGAACAGACCCAGCGGTGCCAGATGGACGCCCATCAACGGCAAGACGCAGAGCACTACTGCATAGCCGATTATCTGCAGCGCGAAAGCCGCGGTGGTGCCGCTGATGGCGAGATATTCGCGCTTCATCGGTATCTTGCTGATCAGTGCCGCATGCTGGGGCATGCTCTCGCTGGCCCTCAGGATGCCATCGGCAAACCCCAACCACGGCCACAGAGCAATAGCAAGCCAGGCGACAAACGGAATTTCAAGCGCTTCCGGCGCCCGGGCCCGAAAGATCAGACCGAAAACCACGGAATACACAACCAGCAACAGCAGGGGCTGAACAATCACCCAAACCCACGCACCCCCACCTGCGCTGAATCGGTTGGTGAATTCGCGCCTGGTGAGTCGACCCAGGAGACTCAATTCGTCACGCATTTTGGCTGAAAGACTCTTGTTGCGATTTCGCCCAAGCGCGGCTCGATAACCACCGACTCCAGCGTGGCGGTGCGCTAGCCATGCCGGTCTCTGCTCCATATTCGTTGGGACCAAACCGACGGATGATGCCGGACATCGACGCTTCCTTTCAGAAATTTTCAGCAACAGGCAGGATTGTAATGACAACCCGCCTTCGTAACCGGGCTTTCTGCTGATCTGCAGGTCGAATGCGCGTCAGTTTAGGGAGCAGCCACAGGGTAGAAGAATGCCTATGCGATTCGAGAGGCGGCTGTCGCAATCCGGCCAAAACCCTGTTGGCCCCGGGAAATCCTGATATAACTTGCGGCTGGTGCTATGGATCGATTCGGCGCGCACGGCGAGCACCGGGGCCCGTAAATCGTTATTCAGCGCGATCGAAGATTCCAAAGCCCGAGTCGTATCTTTCGAGCAGATCGCGAACCGCATTTTCCCGAATCTGAAGGTCGGAGCGATCCAGTTCGGACATCAGATTTCCCATGACCAGGTCGCGGTGCTGTGCGCGAGCGCGTTCAAGCATTTCGTCCCGGACCTCCTCGAATTCAACCGCTTTGCGCGGTTCCTGGGCATCCAGACGCAGGATATGCAGGCCGAATTGGGACTGGACCACGCCTGAGAGTTCTCCCGGTTTCAGCTCGAGCAGGGCCGTGCGGACCGGATCGACGATCTGGGCCGGCGGGACGTCCCTATACGCGCCCTCATTCTGTTCCAGCGCCGGGTCGTCGGAATGCGCGGCGACAAGCTCGTCGAAAACGGACGGATCGGCTTCCAAACGATCCGCAATTTCAACTATTTCACGCATGGCATCCAACAACGCTGTCTGGTCCGTTGAAATCAGGAGCTGGGTAAAATCCAGTTTCTCTGACGACTGGCGCTCGGACCTCAGAAACAGCTCTCGGGCGATCGGTTCATAGTCATCAAGCTGCTGGCTCTCTGCATAAAATTCGGCGTATTCGTTGGCGAGCACGTTGGAAAGCGCCTGCACCAGAAGCGCCTGGGTCTCGGGCCGCATGTGCAGGCCATCGTCGATTGCACGCCTCGCCAACTGTAGCGGCGTGACCAGATTGCGCAACATGTCGCCTATCCGGTCGGGATCCATCAGAAACGGGCTATAGTGTTCCGGCAGTACCCGTTCCTCCAGATACGCGTCGATGTCGTTGTTGGTCACAACAGCACCGCCCTTGGACGCAAAAACCTCGCCGCTCTGAGTGACCGTCGCTTCGATTCGAGAATCGCTGCACTCGGCATCACCCGCGAGATCGCAGGCATGTCCCGCGAAAGGCGCCAGCAGCGATATCAGAAGGCCCAGGCGGGCCAAAGCTGAAAGATCCATGTCGATTCCCTTAAACCGTTCTTCGGTTAAAAGCCAACCCCGGAGGCTTTCATTGCGTCGCCGCAGAAGGTCTCGGGGCAGTCGACGTTCAACTGGTTATGCGCCTGTTCGGTCGATGGTATTGCATCGTCGGTATAGAAAAAGTTCATGAAGTAGGTCGTATTCGGCTCAAGCGCGCAGACGCCACTGTTGGCCTGAAAATTCGTCCCGCCGAAGCGGAAGCCGCCCTGGCTGGGTCCAAACACGCAGCCTGGACCCATTTCGGCGTCGATCAGGAACGGACGGAAGTCGCCGGGGCACTGGGATACCGACCAAATCCTGGAGTTGGTGCCTGTGTTGTTAAGGTTGACCGGCACAATCTGCATCTCACCCACCGCACTGGCCGGATGATTGCCTGTGGTGAACTCCATCGCGACATATTGCGTGGATGGCACCCGGATTCGGATACTGTTGCTGCTGCCGGGGAACGCGCCGTTGAACACCTCAGCAAAGAAGAACGCATTGGCACTGGAGTCGTCGAAATTGATCTGCTGCGCGCGCGTCATGTTTGGCGGCGGCGGGCGGGAGGCGCAGGCACTGGTGGACGAGGAATTCTGAATCTGGACGGTCAGCGGGTTGTTGCCCGCAGCGATCGTGCCCTGCGACGAGGTGCAGCTGAGCGTGAGCGAGAAGTTGCCGTTAGACAAGCCGGAGGTCGCGACCTGGACGTTGCCCGAAGTGGCAAGACCGCTCTGATTCGCCCAGTTCGGGAGCGATCCGCCGGAAATGCACCCGGTCGTGTTGGAAGAATTCCAGGACACGGTGACCGGAACGCCTTCGTCGACGGTCACGCCGCTGGCGCTGCCGTTAACGGTGAATGAAGTGATTGCGGGCGTCGCCGGGCCGGAACAGTCGGCCAGTGAATCGACTGTTGCCGTCACGTTACCACTGGCGGTATTGACCTGAAGGTTGAGCAGCGCTGCAGTGCAATCGTTGGCACCGTCGGATATGAAGATCTCAGACTGTGCCTGAGCGTTGCCAAGAAAAGTTGCCGCGAAGGCGATAGCCATCACCAAAGTCCGGCTTAAATTTGAAGTACTGTTCATTTATGTGCTCACGCGAATTTTGATGGATAAGTCATTCAAGGATAAAGCAATTTCGACGGCCTTTTCAGGGCAATCGTGCCGAACTGCAAAAAATCCGGCTTATTGGTCAAGTATGCACCGGGAACGGTTAATAGGACATTAAGCGCAAGCACATGGTTCAAAAAAAATGGGCCACCCGGGGGGTGGCCCATGACACTTCTAATGTTGAAGTTCAACCGTCAAATGACGATCAATTTCTTCAGTTTCCTGATATCGACGAGAACGCGAAACGACGGCTTCCCTTGTGGTCGTAGGAACCGGCGTAGTTCGCGATGACGTCCTGGCCACCATCGGTCGGCACGAAGCCGTTGGTGAAACGCTGTGCCCAGAAACCAATCACAGGCAGGCCAAAGTACGGCGTCTGACTCTGCGAGGTTGCTAAGCGCTCACCACCACCCGGAATAGTGCCGAAGTTGAACTGAGCCCAACCGCCGTTGAAGCCAGCCGGAAGACCGAAGTTGCTGTAGGTCAGCGTCGGATCAGGGCGCAGCATTTCCTTGAAGATTTCACTTTCCTGCGGAATCGAGTTGTCATTGTTCGCAGCAAAGCGAATGATGTTCACTTCGCGACAAAGACGGAATTCCGGGCTGCCCGGCGGACGCGGAGATACGACCAGACCACCAGGTGCCGGGGTGCGTTCTTCACGATCCCAGAGATCAATATCGATCTCTTCACAGGCATCGCCGCCAAGCGGAACCGACCAGGTGTCGGTGAACGGTTCAAGCGGCGCGCCGGAACCGGCGCCGACCGAACCGACATTGTTGTCGACGTGGAACGCCTTGGTCGGGAAGGTAACGACCCACTCGGAACGCGTACCGATGAGCGGGTTGACGTTGTACTCGTTCATCAGCTTGTCGAACATGATCGTTGCATCGACGGCCTGAACCGAGAAATCCCAGCTGTCAGTCCGAACAACGCCGTTGTCGAACGTGTTGCTGGTGAAGTTGAGGCTCTGATCGAGGTTCGGGAACAGGTCACCCGGGTTGGTGTGGCTGATCTGACCCTGCAACCAGAAATTCTGAAGCGCCGTCGCGTCGTAGGAGAACAGCGTGCCTTCGTCGGCATTCAGAATGCTGCCGGTGCCGAACAGGCCGCCGGTAGGTCCTTCAAGGCCGGAACTCGAATTTTGGGTCCAGATACCGCCGTCGGCCCAAGCCGCCGTTACGGTTGCGCAGCTGCCGGGAACGCCGTTGACGTGCTTGATGGGCGTGAAGAACGGCGAGCTCTGCGGAATGGAGCCCATTTCGATGATTTCGAGGTAGCCGGAGGCAGTACGTTCCAATCCCTGCGGACCGCCGTCGAAGTTGTTGAACGAGTACTGGAAGGTCAGGAAATCCTGAACACCCACGCCGGGACCGCCGAGGCCTTCGCCCACGAAGTACGGTACCGTGCAGCTCGTGTCGCGCGTGACCATGGTGCCGCCTTCGCCGTTGCCGGCCAGGGTAACCGTAGCGGTCCACACATCGAACGGAGACAGGTAGAGGTTAAAGTCAAGCACTTCGCGCGAGTTCAGCGCTTCGATGAAGCGAACCTTTACCGCCTTGGCTTCGGTAGTCGTGTTGACAACCGAAATCAAGGTGTCGTTTCCACCGCGCGCGGTGTAATACGGATAAAGAAGGACTTGGCCGAGGCCGTCCGGATTGAGGTTTACGGCGTGCGAGACGCTTACCATTCCCGCGACACCTGTTACACCCGCAAGAATTGCGGCCGTTAAGGTATTTCTTTTCATTACAACACTCCTAGGTTTATTTCACAGGGCTCTGTCAGAGCAATCCCGGCCACGCCCTCTCAGCGACGCATTCCGGTAGATTGCAAGAATATCGTACACCAGCGCCGATTGCAAATCAAGCGCATATCTGGAACCGACCTGCTGTCAGCCGTCCAGAGAATACCACCACTGCCCCTCGATTTTCACCCATGTTTCGTTTATGGGGCGCTCGTTCTGCATGCCGGAGAGCACGCCCGGTGCGCCTACCGCCGTGTAGGCCAGAGAAACCTCGACGTTGCAGATGTCTTCTTCGCACTCGACGGCGGTGACTTCAGCATTGTCCCAGCGAACCGGCCGGGTGATCATCAGGGCCGCGAAGGAAGATGCTTGTGTCTGGGCTCTGTATCCAGGCGAGTGAAAGCTGTATGCCGAATCGAAATCCCTTGCCACAAGCGCGTCCCAGCGCGCCTGTGCACGCTCTGCGACCACCTCCTCCGGCGTGCGCGGCGGGCTGCAGCCGACAAGCAGCAGGATCATGACGATGGCGGAGACTATTCCGCAGACTCTAGCGGGTTTTTTGGTTTTCATAGCTGATTTGGGCTCTTTAGGGTGTTATTGTGTTTTCTGCGACCGGACAATCTTTCGTCCGAATTGCCGATTTCATTAACGATCTTGATTACCGATCTTCCGTGATTTCATTGCCGGCCATGCTCTCCGGCAACGGGTCAAGTCCGCGGAACTTGCGGCTGAATTCGCGCGAGACCCGTTCGAGCTTGGCGGTGCTTTCGACGACGGTCGGGGTTATCAGCACCAGCGTTTCGCTTCGGTTGAGACTGTCGTTGGTGCTGCGAAAAAGCGCGCCCAGACCGGGAATGCGCTGCAGGAACGGCACACCGCTACGGCCCTTGCTGGTGGTTTCCTCGATAAGACCACCGAGTACGATGGTCTGACCGGACTGCACCGCCACTTCGGTCTCTCTGGTTCGCGTGTTGATCGCCGGGTTGCTTTCCGGCGTGGCGCGCTCACCGGACCAGGCTATATATTTAACTGCGTCTAACCAGCCATCCGGCAGGCTCTCGCCTCAAAATTTCAGAAATCGTTTCGGCGGCAGTATAGCCCCGATATTGAAAATCTAGCAACCGTGTCGCCATGGCTTAAGCGACGTCGCCAAGACAGGGGTCAGGTGGCCTCAGACTGCAACGGACGTTGCAGCACCGCTCGCGCCTCCTAGCTGTTCATCAGAGCTGACGTCCCATACAACTGGCCCGCACGGCGTTCAAATCGCCATAAGCACTCATGCTCGCATATCCTATGTACCGTATTTCTTCGGATTTTCGCCCTATCCAAGTCTTCTTAGAGGCCTTCTCAACTCAGAACCGGGTGGCGTCGCACCCCACCCCGGAAGCCCGAGGCAAGGCGCGCCGGGATAACTAAGGTTTGCTAAGGCGAGCGTAGGTGATCAGATTACTGGATGACCCACGCATCCACGTAATACCGCCGCCGGTTTGAATATTGGAGTAACCCTTGGGATAATTGCTGCTGGTGGCAAAGTCTTGCATATTTAGCGTTCCAGCTGATGTTCCAGTAGAGGAGGGTGGCTGCCCGACACAACCTGGACACAAACCATTGAAAGTCTGCATGCTGAATGTGACTGACTGATTCAGATCACCGCTTTCAACTCCCTGAGCCCAGATTGGCTGGCCGCTAGGGGTGTAAAAATATACAGTTGCGACGTTCGTTGCGGTGGAACCGCTACCCTGCACATCCAGGTTCACACCCCAACCGGGAAATGCCGGTTCGAAATATAATCCGGTAAAGCTGTCGCCACCGGCCAGATGGAACATTTTTTCCGCGCCGACCGACTGCGATCCGCTTTGGGCATTCAGATCCCATGTAAAAATCAATTCGTTATTGGCGAGCATGGTGAGTTCGGCGGTACCGACAAGTTGCCAAACCACATTGCCTGAAACCGGGTCCCGGTTTCCTTTTCTAAGCGCTGAAACCCATGTGCCATCGATCATAGGCTCGACGTCGCTCATGAACCAGACAGGCGTGCCGTTCGGCAGGTAGGTGTACCAAGCCAGCAACAGATCGCCGGCATTGTTACGCGTTATATTAATACCGCCACCCTGACGATCAGGATTATACCAGAGGCCAGCAGTCGGCGAAGCCCACCGATTGGCAGGAACTGGCTCAAACTGAACATTATCTATAAACGCTTGGCTTGGCTTTTCGACCAACATCCCAAGCGAATTTTTCAAGTACTCTGCCTCAGCCACGAACTCAAGCGTGACCGCCTGACCCCAAAGCTCAGGCGGCACGCTGATGGTCCGAGTTTCAAATTCAGGACAATTGAAAGTGGGAGTGCAATTATAATCCTGATCCCTTCCTTTCTCTTGCAAGAGAAGAAAAGAGGACTGGCTGGTAATCATACGAGTCTTCAGACTGACGCGATTCGAACGACTGGCTACTTGCCCTAAGCCGAGGATTTCTCCCAACTTCCGGTCGTACCTCAATTGTGAGGCTAACGGGACCGTCATCGTTTGTCGGATTGAACCACACGTTTTGCGGAACGAGGTAATGTAACCCGTTCCAGAGTGACCATATGCGACCCCCGCCCAAACTCTTTCGCTGCTTGGACTCAAGAAGCTTTCACAATTGTAGAAATTTGATGTATCCGCGCTAAGCCAATTCCAGTAGCTACCGCCCTGAGAAAAGGACCCGTTTAAAAGCTGCGCACTAACTTGGCCTGTTATTCCCGCCAGGGCCAATAAGACACAAAATAATATTCTTGAACTCATTTCCAGCTCCTATCGTTTCATTAGGATAATCCCGCCCGCACAAACGAGTACGGTCTGGGGCAGAAAGAACCAGAGCAACATTGACATCACCCAACACATAGCCCTGCTACGCGCCTGAACGAATGTCAGAACGGAAAAATTGAATCGAAAAATATCATTGGTTATTTCCGAAAAAGCTACTGCCGCCCAACCGCAGAATAACCCCAAGCGACCAAGGGTGTCAAGAAAATTTCACACTAAGCGAATGGGAGATTCCTGCTTCAGCTTTTCGCAAGGATTTTGTACGCCGGGGGGCAATGAAATGATACGAATCGGTCGACACAACTGGATAAGAATACAGCGCCCCACTGCGAAGGCCTGGCGGCTACGGGTCTGCTCGCGGATACGTCGCTACGCACTCTAGAGTTTTCGGCTCGCAGGAAGGATGAATCGAACGACGTCATTTCGGCGATTCGTCGCGCAGGCCCTTAAAGCCGCCCGGAATCGGCTCGACGGCACGGAATTTCTTTTCAAACTCGCGCGAGACCTTTTCCAACGTACGGGTGCTTTCAACCACGGTCGGCGTGATTAGAACCAGCGTTTCGGTACGGCGAACGTCGTCGACGGTGCTTCGGAACAGCGCACCGATTCCCGGAATCCGCTGCAGAAAAGGCACACCCGATCGAGTAAACTCATTGGTCTCCTGGATCAGGCCGCCGAGAACTACAGTTTGCCCGGACTGCACCGCAACCTCGGTGCTGATCTGGCGCGTGTCGATTGTGGGGTTCCCACCCTCCGGTGTCGGCCCTGCGGCAGAAATTTCTTGGCTCACGTTCAGATAGACCAATCCGCCTGGGTTGACCCGGGGCGTGACCTCGAGAATGACACCAGTGTTCAAGAACTGGGTGGAACCGATAGTACTGCCTGTGCCGGTTCCAGGAACGAACGACTGCGACTGGATTGGAACCTGCTCGCCCACGTT
>JGI12210J13797_10056778_pt1 | contig 26430 bp, 18 predicted proteins | sample ElkSlonscriptome_3_FD_13797 | JGI IMG/M metagenome (IMG submission 13797) | reverse complement strand
CGAAAAATTCAATAGAAGGGAGCCAAGCAATATTACCATTGCAGCAGTTTAAAGTTTTGCAAAGTAAAGGCAATGCTTTTGTAACGTACTACAAGCAAAATCAGGACACTAGTAATTTGCAATATGCGCTAAATTGCTTTCAGGAGGCGATTCGGGTAGCGCGGTATACGCAGAAAACGTACGATAATGAGGAGGCTAAGCTGTTTTTTGTAAATCAGGTACATGCATTGTACGAAGATGCTATTCGCGCGGCGTATCAGTTGTACCAGCTTTCAGGTGATAATAGTTACGCCGAACTGGCACTACGGTTTTCAGAAAAGAGCAAAGCCTCGGTGCTGACCGAAATTTTGCGGGAAGTAGATATTAAAACGTCAGGTGAAGTGAATGAGAGCTTAGTCAGCGAAGAAAAACTGATTAAGCAGCAAATCACTGCCAACCGCCTTAAACTAGTAGAAAGCAGTGACTCGACTCAGAACGAAGAGTATCGGCAGAAAATAAACGATCTGGAGATTGCCTTAGCACGGACAGTAAAACAACTACAACAAGATGAAAAATACTACCAGCTCAAGTATCAAGAAGATACCATCGATCTAGCCTCTTGGCAATCGCAATTGCTAAATGATGACGATCTGTTGCTGGAATATTTCATGGGGGAAGAGCAACTCTACGTTTTTGCAATTGAGCAGGATGCTTTAGCAATGCATCAAGTAGCGTTAGATCCGGCGTTCCAAAGTACCTGGAAAAATGTGCAAAATCATCTGTTTGCTTATGATTACGGCGATGAATACCAGTCGCAGTGGAGTGTTCAACTGTATCAGAAGCTGATTGAGCCAGTTTCCGAGTCTCTTGTCCAGAAGAAGCGGCTGATTGTGATTCCGGCTGGAGAATTAAGCTATCTTCCATTTGAGATGTTGGCGGAAGGCACTCACAAAGACAAGTTTTTGCTGCATGATTATACTATAAGCTACGCCTTTTCCGGCACACTGCTGTACAATGCTCACCTTCGGAAAACTACCCAAGTAAAGGATCAGGAAGTGCTGGCAATGGCTCCATTTGCGGGGCGTAATGTTCGCTCCGTCCGAGATAACTCCTTGAGTCCACTCTATTTTTCCCGACAAGAAGTAGCTAGCGTGGGCGGAAGTCTATATTTGGAAGAAGAAGCAACTAAGCAGCTATTTTTAAAAATTGCTGGTTCTTATAATATCCTCCATCTGGCCACTCATGCTTCGGTGAATGATGAAAACCCGTTGCAATCGTTTATTGCTTTTTATCCTGAAGATAAGCAGTCTCTTGCTGGGCATCGGCTGTATACGCACGAATTATACAATCTGCGATTGGATAGTGTAAACCTCGTTGTTCTCAGTTCTTGCGATGCCGGTAATGGCCGTTTGGTGAAGGGGGAGGGGATCATTAGTTTGGCTCGAGCCTTTGCTTATGCCGGTTGCCCCAATATTATGACTACTCTTTGGAAAGCAGATGATAAGGCAGCAGCAGATATCGCCTCTCAAATGCATCACTACCTTAAACAGGGTTACACCAAAGATGAAGCTCTGCGACAAGCCAAGCTTGACTATTTACGTGACCCTGAAACGAAGGAGCTGCGTACACCGTACTACTGGGCAAACTTTGTTTTTATCGGTGATCCAGCCCCCATTTACCGAAGTTACCACTGGGTGTGGTGGCTTGTATCCGGATTAGCTGTTGTCCTGATCGCGGGAGCCACTATTATGATAAAGCGACGAATAAGTTCTAGCCGACAAGCTGCCTAGATCAGTACTTCATTTTTAGTAAGCGTAATCTCCATAAGTATAAACTACCCAGCGAATCTTCGTAGTCATGGTCATCATCCTTATGAATTACTTCTAACATATCGACTGCCTTTTCAATCTGTCCGTCTTGAAGATACGCTAGTGCCAAGTAATACTCCGCTTTATCTTTAATCATAAAAGCGTTTTGATCTTCCATCACTTGCTGAAAAGAAGTAATCGCTTCTTCGGTACGTTCTTGCTCTAAGTAGGCATATCCAGCCCGGAATGTTTCGGCAAAAGTGGGTTTTTCTAGCTCACCGTAGAGGCGAAGCACTTCTTCAAAGTTGCCGAATTGATACTCAACTCTTACTTGATCAGCTATGGTATCCTCCTGATCTTCCATGCTTCGGTTAGAAAGGCCTAAGTACGGAGGCTCACTGGCAATCCTCTCTTCGTACAAACGCTCCGGCGAAAGTGTCGCGTACTGAATGGTTAAATATCCTACCAGTACAATAGCTAATCCAGCCGCTACCCGACCCATCCACTGGTACATCGGCACCGCTTTTACATTTTCTTCTGCATCTACCTCAGACGGTTCTTCGTGAGTAGAAAGAGTATTGGAATTTTCTTCTACTACAGTTGATTGACTACCTTCGGCCTTCATAGCTGCCCGAACTGCTTTTATTTCGTTCTTCAGTCCCTGGTGCTGAAGTAGTGCTTGTGTTATTTGGGTATCTTCAACTTCCTGTTGCAGCGTATTATCCTGCTGCATTTCAGTTCGGAACTGCTGGAGTTCTTCTGAGTCTAGGTTACCCTTAACGTAGCGGTCAATCCGTTCCGATCGATCCATGTTATTCGATTTATCCATTTGCTAATAAACTTCTAAAGTTCTGTTTCATTTCGGGATGCTCATTAAGCAAGCCCTTCAGTTTATTCATACATCGGTATTTCATGTTACGAGCTACTTGTTCCGTTTCATAGCCCATATGCTGAAAGATCTCTTTCATCGGTAGGTTCTCGTAGTAGAAAAGCAGAAGGATTTTTTTACAGTTGTCCCCCAGCTTTTCCAGAAGATGAAGTAATTGGTCTTTAACTTCATTTTCACCAATACTCTCTTGAATATCCTGTTCTTCTTTTTCGGTTTGTTCGTAATAATTAGTTTCTCGCATCAATACCCGGTTTTGCCGTTTTAACTCGTTACGCCACAAATTGCGGGCAATAGAGTATAGAAATGTTTTAATACTACTATCGCCCCTGAAATTTCCTTTGCGGACAATGTTGATAAAAACTACAATAGCTTCCTGAAAGAAATCTTCGGCATCCTCGTCATTACCACTATTAGAACGTATATAGCTTGCAACACTATCGAAGTTGGTATGGTACAAGTGGCGAATAACCGGGTCTAAACTTTTGCTATGGTTTATGGCTTCTATCACGTCCTGGTCTTCGTAAACCGTTGGTATTTTTTTGGTATTCATAGCTTGGTAAGCGTAGGGTAGTAAATTGTAACTAAAATAGAAAAAAATTTTTCTACTATTAAGGAGTAGAGCGAAGGGTATATCGTATTTTTTAGATTGTTGGGTGACAATAGGTGAGGTAAAACTACTAATAACAAAGGAAACTTCAACCATGCCCCATCGCTTAACCCTGCTTCTTTGTGCAATCTTCGCTGCCTTGAGTCTCACCCGTTGCGACCATCAGGTGCGTTATCGGCAACTTCCTTTCTGGGTACAACAGCACTTTCAGCATTTGTCTGATTGGCAGCATCCGCAAAAAATAGAAGTTGACCGCGATAGACGTAGAGTTTACTGGCTCAATAGGCAGGGGGAGATAAGAGCAATTGAAGCTGACGGTAGAAACGAAATAGTAATTAACAAAGGAATTGGCGCTCAGGCTGGCATCACGTTTATTAGTGATTTTACTATTAATGATCGTGCCGGGATTTTATACTTTACTGATCTGATGGATATTAATACTGGGCAGGGAGCACTGAAAAAATCTGATTTAAATGGCCACCATACTGAAACCATTGTTACTTTTCCCACCAAAGTACCTTACGCCGTACACTGGGACGATGCTAATCAACAGCTCTATTACGCCACTCGCCAAAAAAGTGGTCAACTTCACAGTTTGCACCTATTAGGAGAAAATCTATCATTGATAACGACCACTAAAAAGATGAGGAATATTACTGCCCTAATCGATTCATCCTCCCACCTTATCGATCAAAGGGTGTTAGTAGCTGACCGTCTTCAAGCAGGCACCGAATAAATTTCAGTAGGAGAATATCTGAGCAGGAGTAACAATGTAATCAAGTGGAATATCATACTGATCAACGTCAGTAATCTGCCTAACGGGCGGCTCCAATGATAGCCCAATTTTTACTGCATCGGAACGGCATTGCCCTAAAAAGCGGTCGTAATAGCCGCCACCGTAACCCACCCGATAACTAGAAAGATCAAAAGCCAGCAGCGGAACAAGAACCCAGTCAAGCTCTTCTACCGGAACTAGGGGTTCCGAAGCCAAAGGCTCCTGAATATTCCATTGGCTAATTTCTAAGTCAGTATCGCGAGTAAAGAGGTGGTGGGTAAGAATGCCATTGGCGTGACTGCGGGAAGTGACAATTCGTACCTGAGGTTGAGCTAATAAATACGTAATAATCATATCGGTGCTTGCCTCTCTTTTTTCTTCCGAGGAAAGGTAGCAATGCACGGTGATTGGTTGAGTAACTGGAAAGTGCTGCTGAAAGTGCGTGAAGATTTGCTCATTGCGCTGAGCGTATTCTTGGTGAGTCAGCGCTTTTCTTTTGGTTCTGTATTCCCGACGTAGCTCGGCCTTAGTCATTAATCCTCGCCTTCATTCAGGATATGAAACTGAAAATCAAACGGAGTTAGTATTTCCAGTAACTCTTCAATAAAACTGGGATTGTTAATGTAGAAGTTGAGAAAATTTTCTTTTCGCTCTTGTAGCGACCCCTCGGGGAATAATTTCTCCTTCAACCCTTCCAGTTGCTTAACCGACGTTTCTTGGTTTTGCTCTTCCGACTTTTTGAGCCTTTTTTCAATATTGCTCAGGCTTTTGAATGATTGGTTGGCTTCCGAGCCGATAAATCCTTCTAAGCTGCCATCTACGGCGTGGGCTTTTTCTTTTATTTTCTCAAATACCTGCGCTAATGCAGCTTTCTCTTCTTTCAGCGAAATACTGGTGCCCGCATTATCTTCTACGAATTTCTTAATCAGCGACTGAGTATCTAAGAATAAGTCTTCTACCGCAACATCTACTTTATGCAACTTTTTCGCGTTAGTTTTATTAATAACCAATGCGAAATTACGCGGCATCAAAATGGGGAAAGCTACTTGATAGTGGTCAAATACAGGCTTTAATTGTAGCCAATACGATAATTCGGAAGGGCCACCGACGTAAGCCAGATTAGGTAAAATTACTTCTTGATAAAGGGGGCGCAGAATCACGTTGGGGCTAAAACGTTCGGGATCCTCTTCTAGCTCTTGTAATAATTCTTCTTCTGAAAAAGTGTAATCAGTATTCAGTGCCTGAAATGCACCTCCTTCTTGGACAATACGTTCCCGGCTTTCTTCCCGCAGGTAAAAAAGATTAATCTCCCGAGGGAAAACCTGAGTTTTGTAGCCCATTTCTTCCAGTTTGGCAGAAGTGTCTTCTACTTTTTGCTTAGCCGTATGATTCAGTAAATCGTCTTTCATCACCGAAGCGAAAGACGACTTTAGTTGGGCGTCATCGGCGTCTAATACTACTAACCCTTTTTCGCCAAACAGTTCGTTCACGTAGTGCCGAACTGCGTCGGCTAAATTTGACTGCTTACGGTAGGCTTCTTCGAAAATGGGAGTTTTCTCGGGCAGGGTATCCAGCACGTCTCCTAATCCATTGGGATGAAAACGGCCTACGGCTCCCTGCTGATTCGCCTCCCAGGTATATGTTTTTCCAAACAGGTTAAAGTGGCTTATTTCTTCAAAATCATGGTCTTCCGAAGCCATCCAGTAGACGGGCACAAACGTATAGTCGGGGTGCGCTTCCTGCAACTGCCGGCAGGCATTGATGACGGTGACGATTTTATAAATGAAGTATAGTGGTCCGGTAAAAATATTAAGCTGATGACCGGTAGTTACCGTAAAGGTTTTATCGTTAGCCAAACTTTGAATGTTTCCAGAAACAGCAGCGGTGACATCTAATGACTGATATTGTCGCCGAAGCACTTCTACTAATGTAGTCCTTTGTTCATTAGAAAGTTGCTTTTCGGCAATTTGCTTGGAAAAGCTATCTGAATGAGGTGGACGATGATAAAAGGGCGCAAGTTCGGGTTTACCGGCGAGGTAGTCTAAAAAAATAGGGTCAAACTGTTGGGTTTTGGCTAGGGGAAGTTTTTCTAGTATCATTAGAGATTATATGTCGATCAAAATTGGCGGGTTGGACCGCAGTTCCAAATAAGTCGAACTCAGAAGCATCGGTAATGGTTACACGCGCGAAGTCGCCCAAGCGCAAATAATTTTCCTGAGCCGGAATCAGCACTTCGTTATCTACCTCCGGGGAGTCGGCTTCAGTACGCCCGATGAAGTAGCCGCCTTCTTTACGATCGATCAGCACTCGCAGGGTTTTTCCGATCTTCTGCTGATTCTTTTTCCAGGAAATTTGCTCCTGTAATTCCATCACCTGATTTACCCGTTCCTGCTTCACTTCTTCGGGAATATCATCTTCCATGCTAAAGGCGTGGGTACCCTCTTCGTGCGAGTAAGCGAAGATGCCTAGCCGATCAAACTGGGTTTGTGCTACAAAATCCAGCATTTGGGCGAAATCTTCTTCAGTTTCACCCGGGTGGCCAGCAATGAGTGTAGTTCGTAAAGTAATATCTGGCATTTTGTTTCGAATTTGGCCGAGTAGCTGCTCGGTTTTTTCGCGGGTAATGCCGCGCCGCATCAATTTGAGCATCCGGGTAGAACCGTGCTGAAGGGGCATATCTAGGTAGTTACAAACGTTAGAACGTTCCGCCATTACATCCAACACATCCATCGGAAAACCGGACGGAAAAGCGTAGTGCAGGCGAATCCATTCAATCCCCTCTACATCAGACAAATGGCGTAGTAAGTCCGCTAACCGACGCTTTTGGTAAATATCTAGGCCGTAATACGTTAGGTCTTGGGCAATTAGCAGCAGTTCTTTAGTGCCGTTTCGGGCTAAGGCCTGCGCTTGTTTTACTAGATTTTCAATTGGTTGGGAAACGTGCTTGCCTCGCATCAGCGGTATGGCGCAGAAGGAGCAGGGTCGGTCGCAGCCTTCGGCAATTTTTAGGTAAGCGTAGTGGCGAGCCGTCGTGGTGATTCGTTCCCCTACCAGTTCGTGTTTGTAGTTAGCCTTAAATTTTTTGAGTAGTAATGGTAATTCCAATGTTCCAAAGAACGCATCTACTTCCGGAATTTCCTGTTCTAAATCATCTTTGTAACGTTGGGAAAGACAACCGGTCACGTACAGTTTTTCAATCTGACCCTCTTGTTTAGCATCCGCGTAGCGTAAGATGGTATCAATAGACTCTTGTTTAGCATTATCAATAAAGCCACAAGTGTTGACAATCACTACGTTAGCTTCATCTTGCACTGACTCGTGGGTAGCATCAATTTGATTGCCCTTCAATTGGGTAAGCATCACTTCGGAATCTACTAAGTTTTTAGAACAACCGAGCGTTACGATATTTACTTTATCTTTTTTTCGTCCTTTCGTCTTCACAGGCGTACTTCAGTTTTAATTGTCTACAAAATTAGCAAAATTTGCCGCTCGCTACTTTACTATCTCACCAAGCACTGAGCAACAAGGCAACTTGTTGAGCGTTGGTAGGACGAACGACTATGAAGCATAACGCATTTTGGTACAGAAAGAATCATTTGAGCGTGTTAATCGCGCTCATTTTTTTTGGTTTGGCCGCTTGCCAAGATGAATCTGACTGCACAACTGATTCTACCAATATCGTCCAACTAGAATTTATTAAACTAGTAAATGAAGGTCGCCAGCAACCAGCTGATGAATTAGACGATATACTAGTATTTAGAGAGGGAAAAGATACTCCGGTTGAAAGAATCACTCCAAATACGGTAGGAGTACCACTTGACCCAACAAGCAATAGTACTACTGTATTTATCTTCCGAGAGATAGGTGACGCTGCTACATTTGATACTCTAGTACTCAACTACCAACGTGAACAAGCCCTGATTTCTCCTGATTGTGGTCCCGATCAGCGATTTCTTGGCTTGGCCGTTGATACAGCGCGGACTTCCTTTGATTCGCTGAGATTACGAGAACCGGAAACTAGTCAGTTTCCCGATGGGGCTAACTTTCTAATATATACTTGTCGGTACGAAATGACGGATGAATTACAGTTACGCTTTAACTACCCGGCTAACGAAGATACAATAGTTGATACATTGATAGTCAGTCGGGTTTACTCGGATGTAGGCAAGCAGGAAAATCTGCGTCTGAATGATAGTATTCCGGAAAATGGAAGCTTGACAGTCACTGTACCTGTTGCTGAGGAACGAGAACAGATTAAAATATTCTTGGAGATTGAGCAGGATGACATTCCTTTTCGGGAAGTAAATGTGCTGTATCGGCGCAATACATTTCAGGTGCCTACTTGCCTAGCGCAAGATCAATACCAAGTAGATTCCGTATGGATGGCCGATACTACGCGCTTGTTTGAACCCGAAATTACCGAAGAACTACTTAACATTAATAATCCTACCAATGCTCAGATTTCTATTCGGTAGTATTGTATTCAGTCTATTAGGCATCACCTCGGTTCAGGCTCAAGCCGATGATTCACTGAATGTAGTAGGTAAGTACGAGCCCTTAGCGCTGCGGGTAGGGGTTTCGCTGAATAATCTATTGAGAACGGCAGTTCGTGACAATGATACTCAGTATAGCTTTCAGGCAGATGCTGTGTTTGGTCGCTATATGCTGGTAGCAGAATACGGGCGGGCGGAGTTAAGTCGTAGCAGCGTAGCGGAAAACCCGTTTACGTATGAGAGCCAAGGTTCCTTTTTTCGATTTGGGCCAGATGTAAACTTGTTAGTGAACCAAGCGAAGAACAGCTTTCGAGCCGATGGTGATGTTATCTTCTTCGGATTACGCTTTGCCCGGGCGCAGGTTACCGATGAAATGACCTTGCAAACCCGCGATGATACGGAGGACATAAATGGCAATAACAATGCTTTCTGGCCATCGCAAGAAATTACGACGCAGAATAGCAATCGAGGAGTTATTTGGCTGGAGATGACAGCCGGAATGAAGGTGCAACTCTACCGCAATATTTTTCTAGGATACAATTTGCGCTTTAAGTTTGCCCGCAACTTTTTGGGTGATACTTCTCTTATTCCTTACGAAATACCCGGCTTTGGCCTGGGAGAAAACGAAGAGTCCTTTCGTTTCGATTACTACTTAATTTATCAAATTCCTTTTAGGAAATAATCAGGCACTCGCCTTAAGGAATAATGAGTTTCTCCACATGGCGAAACTGGCCGGAGACTAAAGTAATCGTGTACAAGCCTGATGCTAGTACATCTAGGTCAGCTAAAGTGACAGTAAGCCCTCCTACAATGTTAGTACTTCTTTGGCACTTACGAACCATGAATCCAGTCATATCGGTGACTTGGATGATCACGGATTGTTCGGTAGCCAGTCCGGTAGCGGTAAGTACAGTCTGGTAATTTTCTACCGGATTAGGTTGAATACTTACCGCAGCTTCCAGAGGATTATGCACTACTATAATAGCCTGAGAGCGAGTGCTAGTTTCATCAAAATCTACTTGCTTCAGGTGGTAATACACTGTACCAAAAGAGGCCTTGGTATCCAGAATTTCGTAATATAGTGGAGTAGCACTATCGCCACCTCCTTCTACTTGCACTACTTCGTCAAACGATGCTCCATCTACCGATCGTTCTACCACAAAATGGCTATTATTAGTCTCGCTAGCTGTTGTCCAAAATACTTTTACTCCACCGACAGTAGATAAAGCTTGGAAGGCTAGAAGCTCTACCGGTAAAGGATTTAGGGTTTCAGACGAAGAAGCTAAGGCAAAGTCACTAAAGGTAGTAAAGTTGATATCAGATGAAATAGTGCCCGCCACAAAATCACCTGCTCCTGAACCAGAGGCTGATCCGGTTCCACCAATATTTACCCAATCCGAACCACTGCTTTTAGCAATCCGAAGAGTGCCAGCATCATCTGATTCGTCGTCAATATTGTAGTTGATAGTTACACTAGCAGAGGTGATACCATCCGAATCTTCAGGAGACTGAGTTATTGTGTAGTGCCGGATACCGGATACTCTCGTAAGTTCAACCGGCAAGGTTCGTTCAGTAGGAGCACTCTCAGTTAGTGAACCGGTGTAAGAACGGGTTACCGCATCATCTTGAGTAAGATTCAGTGTAATCGGACGATAAACACCATTGCTTCCGAACGGAAAGATTTTAGTATCGGGATCGGTTGAATCTTCAATATGTTCTAACGGGCCGTTTACGAAACTAGTACCGGAACCACCCACCACTGAACCATCCGAACCAATAACTAGCAGTTCAGAACTGGTAGTGTTGATAATTCCATCAGTAAGGGTGAGAACACTATTAACTGTTTGCGCTGCGGAAAGTAGAGCCCCGTTAGTATCGTCCAGTTCCAAATTTTCAAACTGTCCGGTGCCATCGCCACCGATAGTTCTTTGGGCTGAACTACCCGCTAAATAAATCTTTCCGGTTCCGGTATGAAGCGATGAGTTATCAACATCACCACCAATGGTAAGCGTAAAGCCCGCATCAGCTAAGGTTCCTTCCGTAATGGTCAAGCTGCTCTGGGCGGTAAGGTCACTATGTAGCGTCAGAGATTCACTAGCATCCAAATTAATAATTAGGGATTTATCGCCAATGCCCGACCATTCGGGAGCTTGAGAAGATTTTCCAGTGCCTTCGTAGGTAATATTGTAGGCATTGGCACCCTGAATAGTTCCTGTCATAGACCCATCACTTCTAAGAACGGTAGAGCTTGATCCCATTGTCAGGTTTGTGCTTGAGGCGAAGGTGCCACTTGCTAAAGTCAGTGTGTCGCGTACAGTTTCGGTAGTGTTTAGCGTTTTGGTTCCACTACCTGATATAATAAGGTTGCCAAAATCAGCACCACCCGGAAGAGCTACCAGAGCATTACCACCTCCGTCGTATTCTACGGTGCTAACGGCATCTACTAAGTAGGTGCTAAATGCGGTAGAGCTACCCGGAAAATAATCGCTACCATCACTGTTACCGATGATTAAATGCCCGGGCGAATCAATCCGGAGGGTTCCTCCTACTGCATTTCGATTAATTGTATTACTGCCGATGTCTAGGATACCCGCGGTTAAAGTAAGGTCACCACTCATCTGGTAGTCACTACCGCTACCAACAATTTCTACTTGGCGATTGCTCCCGGAAGGATTATTGACGATGAATGAACCGTAGGTATGGTCATCCGAGAGGTTAACATCAAAGCCATCGGTAGAACCTGCTAGGCTCGCTGAGCCATCGCCAAATTGGAATGTGTTGCCAAACGTGATAGCTTCCGTTGAAGGTAAACTTCCGGTACCACTTACTCGATTGTCAGCGTTACCCAAATCGGCAATTCGCGTAGCATAGCCACTACCCGACGCGGCGTGCGGGTTTACTATCGTAACCGTGCCCCCCGTCATATCAACAATCCCCCGTTCCAAATCAAAAATACTCACATTACTGCCTAAATTCTGGTCGCCTTGAGGGTTGAGGTTCAAATTACCACCACTCATCACCAAGCGGGCATTGGCATCATCTAAATTGAAAGCCCCATTTAGATTGAACGTTCCACCAGTAATTTCTAATAAGCTATAGGCGGTGGTAGAACCAAAGGCCGGATTATTATCATTATTCCCAATGTTGAGCTGACTGTTTCCATCACCAACATTGATCGTTCCTCCATTTAATGTTAAGCTAGTAGTATCAGAAGGGTCGCTTGAATATATGATAGAGTTAGTGCCGTTACTAGAGCTGGTGCCGATGTTCAGTATTCCGCTATTTATTTCTACGTTTGTACCATCATTTAGGGCTAGGGACGCAGTAATGTCGCAGTTGCCGCCATTCATTACAAAGTTAGCCCCGCTACCATTAAGTCGTAAGTCGCCAATATTTCCCCCGCCTACACTCAGGTATCCGTCCGAATTAATGGTTAGTATACTATTAGCCCCGTCCATATCAAACAGATTGCGAGTAGCTGGTGAAGGTAGTTGAGCCGCTAGATTAGGAGCTATAATCAATTGAGCCGTATTTACGCTTCCTATACCATCCCCAACGGTTACGGTACCATCTCCCGGCGTAGCGTCTTCCCCAGCGTCATTATTTTCCATATTAAACGGGTTGGTATTAGCAATAGAAGCAAGGGCGGGGTTGGCTAGTATACTGAAAGTTCCGGCATTGATGGTGAGGTTTCCTCCATCGTAAACTTGTAAAAGGTTTTCGTCCGTAACGCTAGTGATACCAGCTCCGAGGTTAATGGTACCACCGTTCATTGTTAAGCTACCGCGGATTCTCATACGAATTCTGTTCACCGTAGTGGCATCAGGTAAAATATCAATTGTACCCGCCGAAATGTTCAGGCTGGCTCCCGCCAAAATGTTTACCCCCTGATAAAAAGTACAACTAGCGGTGGCTCCGTTACAAGTAAGGGTGCCAATAATATTTACTGGTTCCCCGCCCGTAGTGTTGGTTTCTAACGTTCCGCTGCCCGTAATTGTAACATCATCTAGATCGCCCTCCCCCCCAAATTGAACGATAGCGTCATCGCTGATGCTCAAACTGCCGTGATAAAAAAATCTGTCTACGTTGCCACTACTATTATCGGTTCCTACTAGCAGCGAAGCATTATTAGTCAGGGTAATATTTGAGATGGAGTTTAGGGATTCTCGCTGCAAACGATTGCCTACGGTAACGTGAGCAGTATTGGAAATAGACAGACTAGCGACTTCGGTAGCCGCCTGACGGAAATCAATATTGCCGGTACCCGTAGTAGTGTTCCCCAGTACTACCGTTCCGCCCTGAATATCTGCCGATGTATTTGCGCCCCGCAGAACGAGCGCGTCGTCGTCGTCATTTCTATCGTTGCTGTTGGCCATTACATCCAATGTGCCACCGAGCATAGTAAACGAAGCATTATCACCGTTTAGGTGAAGTGACTCTGGATTGCCAACCAGGGTGACCGCCGGAGTGATTTCTACATCACCATCGTTAATGGTAAACGCGCAATCTTCGCCGAGTAAAATTTTATTGTAGACGGTAAGCTCAGTAGTAGCTCCACTAATAGTTAGCGTAGACCCATCACCAGTTACTCCGTTTAAAGTAATACTACCTCCGGTGTCGCTACCAACTGAAACCGCTGCGCCATTATCAATACTCAGATTAGCTCCGGCACTTAAGACGAGGTTGTGGGTGTAAAGGGTAGAGCCGTCTACCGAAGAACTGTTTCCGCCAATGGTTAATGTGCCATCGGTAGGAAAAGTAGTGGTACCCGGATTACCATCTCCAATGTTTAGTACTCCGGTACCAGATACAGTTACATTACCGTCTAGCTGAATATTGACGGCCTCACCACTACCTATACCATTATGCCCCCCGTTAAATCGCCCTCCGGTTACCGTAATACTTCCGTTGGTCAGTATAACATCAGGGTTTCCGGTGGTAGTACTCGCCATATTAAACACCCCATCCTCGATAACGAATGACACATCACTGTAGTCAGTACCATCGTTGGCGGTACTTTGATTGTTATAGGTTCCACCATTCTCGTGCACATAAGTACCTCGGACAAAAGTAGAGCGACCAACGACCACCGAAGCAGTAAAACCGGCGGATCGATTAATAATCTGATTATTAGATGTCCCGGTATTGTTGTAAGTAATATCATAAGTATCCCAAATACCACTACCGGAAATGGTTTGATTTGATGTACCTATAAAATGTAGATGTACTTCGTAGTCTGTATTAATGTCGTTTTGAAGATCAATAGTACCTGCATTGGATAAGTTGCCCCCAATAAAAATATCATGATCTTCTCGGTCGGCGGCAGTACCGTTCATGGTTACCCCTACTGGATATTGATCTCCGCCTCGGGTGGTAACTAAGTGTCCATCAACCCCAATGGTTACATTGCCAGTAACAATTAAGTCGTAATCGCCAGTAAGTTCATTTTCGTCACCGCTGCTAAAATTGGCGAACGGGAAACGAAGATAACCGGCTGTTCCCGATTGACCTATTGATAGCGTACTGATAGTAGCCGCATTACTGGTATTATCATCGGCATTATAATCTATTACATGCCCCGCCCCGATGATTACAATATCGTTGCTAGCAGTTTCGCCGGGAGCATTGGTGGCCGCTGCCCCAGTATGATTTACTGTAGACCAAGTGTTTGGGTCTTTCCAACTTCCGTTACTTCGGCTGTAATAAAAAGTCTGAGCAAAAAGACTATGGTGAGAGAAACATAGTAAGAAGATAGAAAAAGAGGCAGGAATGCTTAATAATCTCATTTAATCCTAATAGTAGTTGCATCTCATTGCTACAAAGCTACGTCCGCCAAATAGGGTAAAATGATCGTATTTGGTGGTTTTCTGTTTGATGTAAGGAATGAGAAGAAAAAGCTGGGTTTACTTAAATGACTGTAGAACGAGTACCAATACTTCGGTGATAGGAGGGGTGATGCAGATTATATTGGTAGAACTTAGCGTAGTTTTACTAAAATACTTACCTCTTATTGGGTCATACCACTGGGCTTCGTAGGCTAAATGACGAGTATTATCTATTTTTAATGTACTATTTGAATGAGGAATATATAAAAGTAGGATGCTGTAGTCTTCGGTACGCACCACTGACACAAAATTAGCGTAGTTTTGGTCACCGGGCTGATTGATTAGCAGCGAAGTATCCGGGCGAAGTTTCCACCACTCGAACGGTTGAATAAATTCTGCTAAGTAGCTTATTTGCTGGCTGCCAGGTAGGGTAATACTCTCTTTCCAGGTGAGCACCGGCTGACGGCTCAATTCTCCGTGGTTCAAGATAGTCTCGCCTTCCCGAATCCAAGGCCAAATGCCATTGGCACCGTAGGTTATTCCGGCTACCGGAGTACTAAATAAACTCCAGTAAGCAGCATCACGTACATCGTTAGCCGTAATGCTTTGAAATATTTCTTCGTAGCAAGGCTCCATGTTAATAGTAGGGCGAGGGGGTAGTCGGCCCCACTGTTGGGTAGCTGGCCCCCGAGTGATATACTCTACCGAAGATTGATCAGAACTGTGCCCCGACTGATATCCAATGATATCTACCCAATCTTCTTCAGCATAAGTATCACCTACCCAAGATCGGCCCATGGGGTGTAACGCTACTACTCCGGGAGGCTTTTCACCAAACACTGCTCGTCCGATATTCTTCCAGCGTTTTTCGTAAATACTAGTGTACAAGCCATCGCCACCGGGTAACCAGACTATATGATATGCCCCGTATCGGGCAACTAGGTACTTAGCTAATAATATAGCCTCTGCTTGAGGCAATTGAAATCCCGGACTCAGTTCTCGGCCTTCGCCGTAAGGTAATGCCCACAGTAGCACTAAAGCAGCTACCAATCCGTATTCATTAACCTTACTAATTTTCTGATCAATATGTTGGAAGAAGGCTGGATTTAACTGAATAGGCTGCTGCCCAGTAAACGCAGTCTGAAGATGATTATTCATATCTCCGCCCCGCCATTGAGTAGCTATGCACTGAATTACCGTATAGTGATTATCAGCTCGGTGTTTCAGATAGGTGCTCCATTCTTGGTCGGTAGATTTTAGTAAGCCATTCCAGGCAGTACAACCAACCCAAAGGAAGGGCGAGCCATCGGTGTGGCTAAGATGATAATCTCCAGAGTGGTGCGTAATGGCTCCTTTTTGATAAATAGGTAGCGAACTAGTATTAGGTACACAAGTGAAAGTACCCATCTGTTGGTGCAGTCCAGCATTAGCGGGGTCCGAGCAGCTGGTTTGATACTGCCAATTTCCTAATTCATCGGGCATAAATCGGATATACCAATTCATACCACCATCCCAGAAGCCATGAATCTTCTTTTTCTTGTTGCTGGGAGAGATGAATTCAGCGTAAAAGGCGTCTACTTCGTAAAGTGGGTTTTGGTAGGTAACATGGCTGGTAAACGCGGCCTTATAAGGAGTCCACTGAACGGCTTGATTCATAGTAGCCGAAAGGTAGCCCACATTGTTTACTAGAGCAAATATGTCAAAAATTTCGCTGGTCTTTGGCAGAATATTGTCTATATCGGCGGTATAAATTCAAACCCCCTATCTTACGCATTATTTGCCGAAACTAGAGAAATGGCGGACAGCGGGATAGCACCATAGATACGGGGCACAAGTTTGTTGCCTTCTGTTTGGTATTGAATAGGTTGAGCGAGACCAGATGGGTTAATTGCTAACCACAGTTCATTATCTGTAATTACCTTAGGTAACTCAGTATACGCCGAAATAAAACCCTTTTCTTGCAGTACGTTTGGAGCATAGCACCCCTTTTGTTGAGCCATTTGCCAATCGCTAGGTTCAGCCTGAATATATAGTGAAAGTAAACCCCGACGAAGGTAGCGATTAGTAAACCGGATAAATGCTTGTAAATTCTGGGTAACTACTGAAAGGAGAATATCTTGTCGGTGATGGTGCTGGTGAATGGCTAACACAGCATGTCGGGTAGCTCCCCAATACCACAGTAGCATTGCTCCCATCAACAGACTAATTAGCCACCAAGGATTATAAAGGTTAAGGAGGATGGCTACTAAGCTAAGAGGAGCCAAAATACCTCCGGCAACTACCGGAAACCACCATCGGCGGTGTTCAACCCCTAATCGCTGCACCCGCTCTAGGTCAAACCGCCGGAGTTTACCTTTTTCCTTTACATAAAGGTGCTCTTTGGTAAGCCAAAGACAATTTTGCTCATCGTTGGCTTGATACAAATAGCAAATGGCGATGGGGTTGTTCAAGGGTTATAATGCTGTTGTATTATATTTTAAGGTGTTCACGTATTAAAGTGTTCCTGTGTTTGCGAATAATGAATAACTTTGAACATCGTTCCACAGCTTGCCTCGGGCTTGACCAAAGGACGGTCTGAATTTCTGAACATCTGAATAATGAAAAAATCAACCGCTTGTGTCCACGCGGGCAATAGTAATCATAATCCTGCCCACGGACTGAATACTCCTATTTATACTTCTTCGGCTTTTGGCTACCTAGATACTGCCGAGAATATTTATCCCCGCTACTATAATACCCCCAATCAGGAAGTAGTAGTGCAAAAACTCTGTGCCCTGGAACAGGGCGAAGCCGGTTTACTGTTTGGGTCGGGGATGGCAGCGATCAGTACCACCATGTTGGCTCTACTGCAAGCAGGCGATCATGTTATTCTACAACGCGACTTGTACGGAGGAACCCATCATTTTGTGACTACCGAGCTGAAAAGGGTAGGGGTTGATTATACCTTGGTAGAAGAGACTACTGTAGATCAACTAGAGGCGGCACTTCAGTCTACTACCAAATTGGTATATATTGAAACTCCTTCCAATCCACTACTCAAGATTACTGATGTGGCGGCAGTTGGTAGCTGGGCGCAGCAACACCGGTTAATAAGCGTTATCGATAATACCTTTGCTTCGCCTATTAACCAGAACCCTATCCCACTAGGAATTGATGTGGCAATCCACAGTGGTACCAAATATTTAGGAGGACATAGTGATTTATGCTTTGGAGCAGTCATTACATCCCAATCAATCCGTGACCGTATTTACGGTACGGCGATCAATTTAGGCGGGTCAGTAAATGCGGCTACTTGCGCGCTGATTGAGCGTAGCCTGAAAACCTTGTCATTGCGGGTAATTCAACAAAATAAAAATGCCCAAGCAGTTGCTGAATTTTTGCAGCAGCATGCTGGAGTACAGCAAGTGCATTATCCAGGTTTAGCTAATCATCCCGGACACGATATAGCTCAACGACAGATGCAAGGTTTTGGAGGGATGCTTTCTTTTGAACCAAAGGTAGGCGGAGGTGAAGGAGCCGAACAGTTTATGCGACAGCTAAAAATTATTACACCCGCAATCAGTTTGGGCGGTATAGAATCGCTGATTTGCGCTCCAGCTAAAACCTCGCACATAAAATTATCCGCTGAAGAAAGACAGCAGGTAGGAGTGTCCGACGAACTTCTACGTATCTCGGTAGGTATTGAAGATACGGAAGATCTGCTAGAAGACTTACAACAAGCTTTAGTAATGATTGAAGAATTATGATTAATGTCTTTACTGCAAACATAAGCCATTATTCACTACTCATCATTCATTGCTTCGTAGTTGTTCAATGATTTTCGCGCTAACCCAGTAGATGTCCCGATCGCTAGAATAGAAGAAATACTTGCCGTCTTTAGTGACGAAAGGGCAGAATTCATAGTTGGTGGTGTTAATGGAAGTGCCCATGTTCTTGGCGGGTGTCCAACTTCCATCGGCCTCTTTGAAACTGATGTACAAATCGCCCCTGCCGATGCTGCCCGGACGTTCCGAGCAAAAGATCAAGTAAGATTCGTCATAGGCTACAAACACGTCCGCTTCGTAGTTGGGAGTATTAATGGATTCACTCAACCGCTGAGGTGCCTGAAATTCCCCGTCTACCTGGCGCGAAGTATAAATATCGTAGTCGCCCCGTTGGATAGCTCGGATGTTGGAAGAAAAGTAAAGGGTACCGCTTTCAGTAAATGAAATGTAGTATTCATTGCTGTCTGAGTTGATCATTTTTCCCGCGTTGATGGGTTCCGACCAATCATTTTTTTGCTTCTCAGCGTACCAAATATCAATATCTTTTTCGGCACCGGTTCCATCCAGTGGTTGACTAGAGATAAAATAGAGCTGCTGCTCATCCGGCGATAGAAAAGGATCATTGTATCCGTACTGCTCGTGGTAGAACAATTTTTTTGGCTCAGTCCACTGACCGCCTTCCAGTTTTGTATACCGAGTTTCGGACTTACCGTTTACATCTACGCCGTAGTAAAACGCTGTGCCATCTTCGGAGAAAACTGACCCGAACTCAAACTCATCTTCTTGAGAAATTATACCGGGAGCAAAGATTTCTGGGTTTAGCCCTGGTGGTGATTGCTTCAGATAGGCTCCTTCATCCACCGTTGCTTGTGCATAGCTGATAACTGATATAAAAGCAGTTAATACAGTGAAGGTGAGTTTAGAGAACATAGCTTAAAGATGGTAGTCGTTGTTATGGAATAGGAGAAATGAACGGTAAGAAAGAAATTATTCATTCATCATTACTCATTAAATCAAGTAGGCACTACTTGACGAAGATTATCGGCCACTCGTTGGTAGAGTGCTTCGTACTGAGGAACGATCAAGTCCACTTCAAATTCTTTCGCGCGTGCTAAGGCTCCTTGCTTAAAGTGGGGTAAATTGTCTGGATTCAAAATGTATAAGGCTTTTTCCGCCATTGCATCAATATCTCCTACGGGGCATACAAATCCACTTTTTCCGTCAATGGTTAGTTCGGGTAGTCCACCCGCATCACTCGAGATCACAGGTACTTCGCAGGCCATTGCCTCTAGGGCAGCTAGGCCAAAGCTTTCTTTCTCGGAGGGCATCAGAAACAGATCGCTTACCGATAGCACTTCCTCTACCGCATCCATCTTGCCTAAAAAACGAATATCATCGCAGGTTCCTAACTGTCGACATAAATCTTCCACGTTGCCGCGCTCGGGACCGTCACCGATTAATAGCAGTTTAGCTGGAATATGTTTGCGAAGCTTGTAAAATACTCTGACTGTATCCTCCACTCGCTTCACCCGCCGGAAGTTTGACATATGCGTGATCAAGTACTCGCCATTGGGGCAAATGGCTCGTTTAAAGTGCTCTTTGGATTGGCGACGGAAACGGTTGAGGTCTACAAAGTTGTGAATCACCTCAATATCCTTCGTAACATCAAAATGCTCGTAAGTTTCATCCCGCAGATTCTGAGATACGGCAGTCACTCCGTCCGACTGATTAATGCTGAAGGCTACTACCGGGGCAAATGATTTATCTTTACCCACCAAAGTAATATCCGTGCCGTGCAAGGTAGTTACTATCGGAATATCAATATTTTCTACTTTCAGAATCTGCTTGGCCATATATGCGGCCGAAGCGTGCGGAATAGCGTAGTGAGCGTGCAGCACATCTAAATCTTCGTACTTCACAACATCCACCATTTTGCTTACCAGTGCCGACTCGTAGGGCTGATATTGGAACAGCGGATACGTGCGTACATCTACTTGATGATACGTCAGGTTTTCATTGAAGAAATCCAGTCGGCTAGGTTGAGAATAAGTAATAAAATGAATTTGGTGACCTTTTTTAGCTAAGGCTTTGCCAAGCTCGGTAGCCACCACACCGCTCCCCCCGTGGGTAGGATAACATACAATACCGACTTTCATGGAAAAGTAACGTCTAATAAAGAAAGATTGTTATCAGACCAATTAGCGACCTCGGTAGTCGGACATCGCTTGGTAAATGACTGATTGTATCTTTGTACGTATCCCTTCGGTAAGAAGTTTAGTATTGCGAGCACTGGGGTGTACTCGATTGGAGAGAAAAATGTAAACTAAATCATATTTAGGGTCGACCCACACGGAAGTACCTGTGAACCCCAAATGTCCAAATGAGTCTAACGAGGCTTCGGGGGCGGTTGGTCCCCCCTCGCGATAGTGCTCGGGTTTGTCCCAGCCCAATCCCCGGCGGCTGTCGTTGTAAGGACGTTTAGAGAACATCTTCACGGTTCCGTAGGGAAAATACCGCTGACCACCGTAGTAGCCTTCTTGTAAATTCATTTGCATCAGAATAGCTAAGTCGCTAGCGGTGCTGAAGATACCGGCGTGTCCGGCGACTCCCCCGTTTAAGGCAGCTCCTTCGTCGTGTACAGTACCCTGTATCAAGGTATTTCTAAAGTGCGTGTCTTCCTCAGTAGGGGCAATATCATCTTGAGAGAACTGGCATAACGGACGATAGCGTAAAGTAGGTAGCCCCAGAGGATCGTAAATATTCTGTGCTAGAAATTCATCCAAAGGCTGATCGGTTACCTGCTCAATGAGGCGATGTAGCATATAGAACCCTAAGTCGCTGTATCGGTAATTGAAGGTAGGTTTCCAGGAAGGCAGCCGCCCTCGGTACCGACGTAGATCAGATTCAATCGTCCAGTTCCATACGGAGTCTTTTAGAGCCGATGCGCCGTATAAACCAACAGTAATAGGTTTGAAATTTTGTTCAGGATTGTATCGGTACAGATCCGGTTTGAGTCCGTCGTCGTCGGTAGTAAATAGCCAGAACGGAACGAAGGAGCGTAAGCCTGCTCGGTGTAGCAGCGCGTTACGAATTGTGATTTTAGCTTTATTGGTGTTTTTTAGCTCAGGTAAATAGTATGAAAAACGATCATCTAACGAAAATGATCCCTGCGAGTGTAGAAACATCACAGCCTGCACGGTAGCCGCTACTTTAGTAACTGACGCAATGTCATAGATGGTTTGATTAGTAATAGGAGCCAGTGAATCGTACGTTTGGTAGCCATAGGCTTTTTGGTAGATGACAGAACCCCGTCGGGCCACTAGTACTTGGCAGCCAGGAGTCATTTCCTCGCGGATAGCTTGTTGAGCCAATGAATCTATTCTACTCAAAGAATCAGGATGAATCATCACTTCTTCGGGAAAAGAATAGCGCAATCGTTGCAGTGGTTGAGTAATAATACCCGTGCCCTCGGCTAAACCGTCGGTGATTTTAATAGGAAGTTTTCCTCGAGTAGCTAATGCGCCAAATAGCATCTGAGGTACTACCTTTTGAGCTACGCTATCGCTTTCATAAGCACACAATAAGGTACTAAACCGGGAGAATCTAGCCATTCTTCCGGGGGAACCAAAAAATACCAGCGTAACATTAGTCTCCTCGTGCAGGAACTTTAAAAAAGCTAACGTCTTCTTTGGAACTACTCGGTTAGTAGCTGATGGGGGTTCATGAATAGCTACTATTACCTGATCGTATCGGCGGAGCCGTTCGTAGGTCTTTTCGTAATCAAAGCGATCAGAAGTTTTAGGAACAGTGTAGTGGGTAAAATAGGTGTAACGATCTAAGTAATTCTGAAAATATTGAGCTTCAGCCGTACTATCGGAGATCGTAAGCGAGGCAAATTGAGCAGTATCTAGTACCTCAAAAGGTAAAATGTTCCGTTCGTTGCGGAGCAAAGTGACGGACTGTTCTAAAAGCTGCTGCTTTATTAATCGGGGTGAGTGCTGCCAGGGCGATACTTCCAATGAAGTAGAATCTAGAGCAGTAGGCGCATCCAAACCTACTTGATACTTCAACTGTAGTACCTTTGCTACCCTACGATCAATAGCCTCTTCGGTGAGCGTTCCTTGGGTAATGGCTCGCTTAATTTCACGAATAGTTTGCTTTACATTGCTTGGTGCTAAAAGTACGTCGTTGCCTGCTTGCAAAGAGGTTACTCCAATAGTAGCCGAATTACTCTGTTCAGCTAACGGTTCCGAAAATACTAACCCCTCTAGCTGGAAAGCCTGTTCTAAAATTATAGAAGTAGTTTGATCGGGACGCAGCGTGCTGGCAGGTGGTATTTCAACCTGGTCAATATTGCCTAGATGAGCTAATAAAGTGCCTCGTAGCGAGTTAGCACTTTTTTGGGCAGTTCCTTCCGCCCTGATTCGCTGAAAGCAAGGAATAAGTCCATGGTCTTTCATCCCCTTCATATAGGATAACCCCTGCTGTATACTTCTAACGGGCTGATCGTGAAAACTGCTGTTAGCAGTGTACCCTTGCCCATTGTGACCCACTGAAATTAAGGGATTGAAATTAAGATGCACTCCTACATCTCTACATTGGCGGGCTATAGCTGCTCCAGCCTGTTCTAAGTAAGATTGCTCTTGAATAGCTCCTAATGTTTGAAGTTGGGGGTAGCTTCCAATAGAATCTAACGTAGTTCCCAAACCTCGCTCAGCATTGAGACCTATCAACAGAGGAGTGGCACTCGTCTGCTGTAGCTGCTGAATCTGCTCCTTTAAAGGCTGTAGTTGCCCCTGAAAAAAAATGATGCCGCCCAAAGAATAAGTTTCCGCTAGAGATTCTATATCTTGCACAGAGCGGTAATCGGAAGTAGAATAGACCGGAAGAAACAGTAATTGGCTAATTTTTTCTTCTACGGTTAAAGTATCAATGGCTTGTTGAACCCACTGGCTGAGTGAAGTGCGTTGAGAAAACTGTTCGGATACAGTGTCTTGTTTGAACTGGGTGGTTTGCCCCCAGACCAGATTCGACAACGGAACAATAATCGAAAAGAAAAGCGCGTAAACTTTTTTCAGCATGAGGGCGTTCTTCTGATACCTTTCAAACAAGATTATCCGTTGTTTAGTGCCTAGTCGTTAACGTATACAATTATGAATATTCCTTCGCTAACTCGGCTTCCCAATTATAGGAAATTTAGCCTTGAACCTCGCTACTACGATCCAATTAAAGAGGATATTGAAGAGCGCACCTCTCGAATAGAGCAAGAATTGCGCCAACGCTCATCAATAACTTCCGACTATACCGCCGGTGTTCATGGGGCATTTGCTCGCCGATCTAGTTACAAAAAAAGCTCTAGTATGCTTCAGGGAGTTATTATGATTACGTTATTTGTATTCATTTTCGGCTACCTCTATTTTGGAAATGACATCTTTTACATTTTTTTGCTGTTGGGGCCAATCTATATGTATTTCCGGTTTAAACAAATTGCCAAAAAACGTCGTCAGTCTCGTACCTGAAGATAAAACGATTGCCCACTCATTCTTATAACACGGGGAGGAAAATTTTCTATGTCTGATGTAATTCAGCTTCTGCCGGATGCTATTGCCAATCAGATTGCGGCCGGAGAAGTCGTGCAACGTCCCGCATCGGTGGTAAAAGAACTACTAGAAAATGCTATTGATGCAGGAGGAACGCTAATCAGTATCGTAGTAAAAGACTCGGGTAAAGGCTTAGTTCAAGTAATTGATAACGGGCGAGGGATGAGTGCGACTGATACTCGGATGTGCTTTGAGCGGCACGCTACTTCTAAAATTCGCCAAACAGAAGATATTTATAATATTCATACGCTAGGTTTTCGTGGTGAGGCGTTGGCCTCTATTGCGGCAGTAGCCCAGGTAGAGCTAATCACTCGTCGAGAAGAAGATGAAATAGCGACTCGTATAGTGGTGGAAGGTTCGGAGTTCAAACGGACTGAGCCTACTACCGGACCAGTAGGTACTAATATCTGTGTAAAGAATCTATTTTATAATATTCCAGCCCGCCGTAACTTTTTAAAATCCAATTCGGTGGAGGTGCGGCATATTATGGACGAATTTTATCGGGTAGTATTGGCGCGACCTGATCTAGGATTCCGTTTTTTCCAAAGTGATAAACTGGTATACGATTTGCTCGCGGGTTCACTACCTACCCGAATCAGTGATCTGTTTACTAGCGAGTATGCTACTCAGTTGCTTCCCTGCGAAGAGGAAACCGATCATGTGCGAGTAACTGGGCTAGTTGGTAAACCTGAGTTTCATAAGCGCACTCGGGGGGAGCAGTTTTTCTTTGTAAATAAGCGATACATTAAAAGTAGCTACTTGCACCATGCGGTAATGAGTGCCTACGAAGCCATGCTGCCCGAAGGAAGTTTTCCGTTTTATACCTTATTTCTAGAAGTTGATCCGCAGCATATTGACGTGAACGTTCATCCTACTAAAACTGAGATTAAATTTTCGGACGAACGCACGATCTACGCTATTGTTCGAGCGGCGGTAAAGCGTTCTTTGGGTAAGAATCTGGTTTCTCCGGTTTTTGATGAGGAAAACCATTTCGCTATATTCTCAAACACAGAACCTTCGCAGCCGGAAGAAAAAACTACAACGACTATTCCATCTCGGTTAAATCAAAAGGAGTATCAGGCACTACCGAGTGCTGAAATTACCCGACGGGCTAATCTGGAACACTGGGAATCGTTATATCGGTCGGGCGACGAAAAATCTCATTTTGACTTTCCTGAAGATCCAGCGGAAGAAAGTAAGGAAAACACATCACCGGTTACTTTGCAAAGTGTGGTGAACCGTACTTCGGAGCGGGGTGAGATGTTTTTAGAGTCAGAGCAGAAAGCGGCTAGTGATTCCCCATTCCAGATCCATCATACCTATATTGCGGTCCATGTAAAATCAGGGCTTATGCTTGTTGATCAGCAAGCAGCGCACGAACGTATCTTATTTGAGCAGTATTCGTTAGCGTTAGAAAAAAAATCAGCCGTTTCTCAACAGTCCCTGTTTCCTCAAACCATTCAGGTTTCATCTACGGATTTAGCATTATTGCAGGAGCTAGACGAAGAAATTCGGGCGATGGGTTTTGTATTCACTATCGTGGGTGATAGAACATTAGTAGTGCAAGGAGTACCGCCGGATGTGAAAACCGGAACGGAGCAAGAAGTATTGGAAGGAATTATTGAACAATATAAAAGCAACCAAGAACGACTAACATTAAGTAAACGAGATAATATGGCTCGCTCTATTGCTCGGCGTATGGCTATGAAGGCTGGGCAACGGCTCAGTGAAGCGGAGATGCGAGCGTTAATAGATCGGTTATTTGGTTGTATTCAGCCTGATTACGCACCTGATGGCCGTAAAACCACGTATGTACTCGAGCTAGGAAAAATCGCTACTTTTTTTACTAACACCTAATATGTTTGGCAGTCTAACCCCTACGGTTAAAAATTTACTCATTATTAATATCGCGATCTTCGCATTGCAATCGCTGATATTTTCTACGGATATGTTCGTCAATTTATTCGGCTTACGCTATATCCATGCCCAGACGTTTCAACCGTATCAATTTGTTACCCACCTGTTTATTCACGGCAGCCTATTTCACCTATTTGGGAATATGTTTGCTCTCTTTATTTTTGGGCCGATGCTGGAGCGAGTTTGGGGTAACCAACGGTTTTTAGTATTCTATTTGGTAACCGGGTTGGGGGCTAGTTTGCTGTACTCCAGTATTAATTACTACGAAATATATCAGCTAGAACAAGCTGCCGACCGAGTGTTTGAAGAAACTACTCCCGAGCGTTTGTCTACTTTTATGTTAGAAGAAGCCGAGTTTGCCTATCAGGGCAGCTCTCAACTTAGAGCGTTAATTGATGATTTTTATGATAATCCGAACAGCAACTCTTATATCAGCCAAGGGCGGCAGTTAGTTCAACAGATTGTTCAAAGCAAGGCAAATATTCCAATGGTAGGGGCTTCAGGGGCGGTGTTTGGAATTTTGATGGCCTTTGGACTGTTGTTTCCCAATACCGAATTATTTTTACTATTTTTTCCTTTTCCAATTAAAGCCAAGTACTTTGTTTTTTTCTACGGAGCATACGAACTTTGGGCTGGGTTTTCGCGTCAACCCGGCGATAATGTGGCGCATTTTGCTCACTTAGGCGGTATGTTATTTGCTTTTATCTTACTAAAGATATGGAAAGATAAGCGAGACGCATTTTATTAGCAGTAGTAGTTCATGAATAGTATAC
>JGI12210J13797_10150946_pt1 | contig 26449 bp, 23 predicted proteins | sample ElkSlonscriptome_3_FD_13797 | JGI IMG/M metagenome (IMG submission 13797) | reverse complement strand
CATCGTCTGGAGCCAGGGCCCGGTCAGGTCGCCGCGCGGCTGGCCCAGGGCGTCGAGGTCTCCAGCAACGAGCCGACCGACGTTGACCCGGCCCTGATCGCGGCGCTGGAACTTGCCGTCGCCAGGCAGCTGAGACCCCTGCGCGAAGAACTGGCTGCAGCACGTTCTCGGGCGGGCTTGCGTGACGTGCTCGGGGGGGTCGGTTATATCTTCGGCCTGGCTGGCCTTGTCCTTTGGTGGCGTGCTCGTGTCTGATGCCGGCCCCGTCGTAGGCCGACTACGTTGAGCGCGCCAACGCAGGGGCTGATGCTGGCGCGGCGGCCGGGCGCGCATTGGATCACCGCCCGCGACCCGCGGCTTCGTATCGTCGTGGCGATGCTGTTCGCGCTCTGTGTGGTCGGATTACAGCAAGCCGCGACCTTATCGCTGGCCCTCGCGTTGGCGCTTCTGCTGGCGGTGGCCGGTGGCGTCGGCGGGCGCTCGCTGTGGGTTCGGCTACTTCCGCTGGAGCTGTTCATGCTGGTATTGCTGCTGACGCTGCCCTTCACCGTCGCCGGCGAGTCATTGCTGCGTGTTGGACCCCTGACCGTTAGTGCGCAGGGGCTGGAGCTGGCGCTGAGCATTCTGTTGCGCGCCAACGCGGTGCTGCTGGCCATGTTGGCGCTGTTGGGCACGCTGGAACCCGCCCGGCTCGGCCACGCGCTGGCGCGCCTCGGTGTGCCCGAGCGGCTCGCCCATCTGCTGTTGCTCACGGTCCGCCAGATTCAGCTTGTCGGTGACGAGTACGCGCGTCTGCGCCAGGCGATGCGCGCCCGCGCCTTCGTGCCGCGCAGTAATCGGCACACCTGGGACAGCTTCGGCTGGCTGATGGGCATGTTGCTGGTGCGCAGTCTGGCGCGCTCGCGCCGGGTACTCGACGCGATGCGCTGCCGCGGCTTCGGCGGGCGGCTGCGCTTGCTCGATACGCTACGCTGGCGGCGAGCCGATAGTGCAGCACTAACCGCAACGGTTGTGCTTGTCGCCGTGCTTTGGTCGCTCGACCGTTGGTTTTTTCGGCCCATGCCATGACAGAGGCGCGTGCGGAAGTCCTGCGACTGGCAGATGTTCACTACCGCCGCGATACGTGTGCCGTTCTGCGCGGCGTCGATCTTTGCCTGCACGCCGGCGAGCGTGTCGCCCTGGTGGGGCCGAACGGTGCGGGAAAGACCACGTTGCTGCACCTGTTGGTCGGACTGGTGCGCCCCGCAACCGGCGATGTGATCGCCTTCGGCGACACCTGTCGGGAGGAGGCGGACTTTCTGCCCGTGCGCGCCCGTGTCGGGCTGCTATTCCAGAACAGCGACGATCAATTGTTCTGCCCGAGCGTGCTCGACGACGTTGCCTTCGGACCGCTGAACCTAGGTCGATCCCCCGCCGACGCGCGCCAGGATGCCGAGCGCGCGCTGTCCGATCTCGGCCTCTCCGCCTTTGCCGAGCGCGTCACCCATCGGCTTTCCGCCGGTGAGAAGCGCCTGGTCGCCCTCGCCACGGTGCTCGCGATGCAGCCACGGGTGCTGCTCCTCGACGAGCCTACCACTGGTCTCGATCAGGCCAGCGAGGCCCGGCTCATCGCCCACCTCTCGGCCCTCGACCAGGCCATGCTGATCGTCTCCCACGACCACCGCTTCCTCGAACAACTCATCGACCGCGCGGTCGTGCTCGATGATGGCCAACTGCGCGAGGCCGTGCTTCATCGGCATCCCCACGCGCACAGTCACGAACACCTGCACCTGCATGTGCCGGGCGACGACACGCCGGACGGGCACGATTCGTTGATGCCGGCGCATCCAGACCATCACGGGGCTAAGTGATCGAAACTAGGGCGATGACGCACTTGCCCTGCGAAGGGCTGAGCGCCAAGGGCCATGGGCCAACACTAAGCGATGCTGCTGCACAGCGGGCCTCGAGCCTCGACCCTCGGTACCGGATACTTCATCCTTTTCGCAGCAACGCACAGGGCGAGCAACGTCGCGTCGTGAACTCGTCGGCCTTCGCCATCGCCTCGCTCGATTTGCAGCAGACCGCCGCTTGCCGGATGATCCGCGTCGATATTCACACAACAACACAAGCGCATCGGAGGAGTCCATGAGTCAGCCGGAACGCAAGCCGGACCGTGTCCTTGTCTTCGGGACCTGCCTGATCGACCTGGTCTATCCACAAGCCGGGCTCGCCGCGATGCGGCTGATCGAGCGTGCCGGTGTGACCGTGCGCTTTCCTCAGGGGCAGACCTGCTGCGGGCAGCCTGCCTATAACTCGGGCTTTCGCGACAATGCACGTCGGGTCGCGCGCCAGCAGTTGGATGTGTTGGCCGGCGACGAGCCGGTGGTGGTGCCGTCCGCCTCCTGTGCCGGCATGCTGCGGGAGCACTATCCGCGCCTGTTCGCCGAGACCGCCGATGCCGCGCGGGCCGCACAACTCGCCGCTCGCGTGGTGGAGCTGTGTGACTTTCTCGACCAGGTGCTCGATCTCGAACTGGTCGATCAAGGGCCGCCAATCACCGTCGCGTTGCACCAGTCCTGTTCCGCGCGGCGCGAGATGGCTGTCGCACCGGCGGCGCTGGGGCTGCTCGGGCGGCTCGCCAACGTCAGCGTGGTGGAGCCGGACCATGGCTTCGAATGCTGCGGATTCGGCGGCACCTTCTCAGTCAAGGAGCCTGAGATCTCCGCCGCGATGGCCGCGGACAAGGCCGCGGCAGTCGTCGCCACTGGAGCCCGCCTGTTGCTGAGTCAGGATAGCGGCTGCCTAATGAACCTTGACGGTACCGCGCGCAAGACCGGGCTCGGCTTCCAGGTGCGGCATATTGCGGAATTCGTCTGGGAGCGCACCGGCGGCACCGCGCCCGTCGCCTAACCCGGCTTCCGCGCAACATCGCAGGTAGCAGCTGATCCGTCACCCAGGTCCGAAGTGGTCAACTGCGCTTTCTAGGATGATCGGCCGGGTGCCCATGGGTGTCAAAAAGAAGCCCCGGCGTTGGGGGAGAACGCCGGGGCAACCATCTCCCGGTTCGGCGACCGGGTAGAGAGCCCGGCGGGAGGGGGAGCCCGCCGAACCCGCGCCTCGCGGCGCTCATAAGTTAAGAGTATGGAAAAGAATTTGAGTTCCGCAGGAAAATCTAGTCCCAAGAATCCTAGGAACTAGTTACTAGTCTTTCCCTCAAGGCAACGTCACCTGCACGAACTCCGACGGGCGCAGGATCTCATCTGGGCGGCTGTCGAAGACCACATCAAGTTCGTAGACGGCGCCCTCTGGGTCGATTCGTACGGCTTCGACGCCGAGACTGTAGATGCGGGCGTCGCGGTCGCGACCACGGACGGCCACCTTGGCGGGTTGGCCGGGACGATAGCGGCGCAGTACGTCGGAGGTGACGAGTACACGCGCGAGCATGTGGTCGGTGGGGGCGACGGCGACCAGCGGAGCCTGTTGCAGGGTTTTGTAGATGACGGCGCCGTCGTAGGCGTTGCGGTCAACAACGATGCCATCGAATGGCGCGCGCAGCTCGGTGTACTCCAACATCACATCGGCGGCGGCCTGTTCCGCCTTGGCCGACTCCTGTTCCGCCACCGCGGCGGCGTGGTTGAGTTCCGCGTCCTTCAGTTCCTCTGTGGCGATCAGGCCACGGTCATAGAGTTCGTTAGCGCGATCGAGTTCGCGCTGGGCATCTTCGACCGAGATGACCCCGCGGGCGGTGCGTGCCTTCGCCTCCAACACGACGGCCTTGGCCTGGCGCTGATCCATCTTCAGCAAAAGCTCTCCCTGCTTGACGTGCTGCCCCGGCGTGACCAATACCTGCTCGACAATGCCATTCTCGATGGCGCGCATCTCCACCTTGTGCAGCCATTCCAGCCGCCCGCTGATCTGCGCCGTGGCCTGAGTGCAGGCCGCGTACAGGAGCAGCGCGGCAAGCGCGGCGATGCGTTGGGGTGGGTGAACGTGGGTGGCATTCATTGGGTGATGTGTGTTGTGTGTCTGATGACGGGCGAGGGCAGGCCGCTGAACATCGGTCTATCGTGCCGTGCGCCCCTGGAGCGCCTCCAGCTCGGCGCGGGTCAGGGTCTTGCACAGTGCCACCTGCTCCTCGTCGCGTCGTGCCTTCGTCTGCTGGCTCATGGAGAAACCCAGATCGGCCTTCGCCTCGAGTTCATACATGGTGCGGCTCTCGTCGAGTTTGAGGTCGCGCCAGTTGGATTCGGAGCGGGCCTGCTCAGCGATCACCTTCAGCAGGTTCAGCCGCGTGAGCAGTTCCAGCGCCTGCTGGCGCACCTCCATCTCGACAAGCGCGCGCTCGGCGTCGGTGCGCTCGGCGATCAACTGCTTGATCCTGGAGTTTTTCTCCATGGCCTCGGCAACGACGGCGTCGAGTTCCGGCAGCGGCGCCGGTTGCGTGTCCAGGTCCGGGGTGACGAGATCCCGCGGCAGGTCGTCAGGGCGGCCCAGGGCCTGCGCCAGCAGCGAGCGGGTGACCCGTTGGGCTGCCTCGCTGGCTGCCCGCTGGCGCCGGATCAACTGGTAGCCCGCTTCCAGCTCCGCGACCGCAAGGGGCGAGAACTGACCCAGCTCCTCACGCGCGGCGGCCCGGTCGAACTGGATATAGGCAACGGCCATGGCCTCGCTGTCACGGCTAAAGCTGAGATCCGCCAGTAACACGTCGTAGAAGCGCTGCATGATTTCCAGGCGCTGCTGGTCCTCCGCCGTCAGCAGTGTCGACCAGGCAACGTCGCGGCGGTCGTCACGCCCGCGGGTGCCCGTGAATGCGAGCTCGTGGCAGCCTACGAACAGGGGCTGGCGACGCGGGAACAGCCTGGCCGCCTTGTTGGACTGAGTGCGCGCGTGTCCGCTGGCGAAGCTGAGAGCCTGCTGTAGCGTCAGCGGCTTCGAGAGGTCCACGTCCGCGCCATCGTCGGCGCCCGCCGTGGCGACCGGGGGCGCGAAGGGTGTGGTGATCGCGCCGAGAAGCAAGAGCAACGCGAGTCGGCGCGCAGAGCGTCGCTCGGGCCTGCGTTGCGGCTCTCGGCTGTTGGGTCTGTCGCTGCCGGCGGACAGGGTGCTGGTGCGTTGATCGCGACCTTCGTGCCTGTCGATGTCTCTGCTCATGTGGCGATGCGTACTGGCTCAGTGGGTTTGCCTTTGTTGGCGGCGAGCGCATCAAATCACTGGACCGCTGGCGATGCAAGCGTCTTGCTCGTCGGTCGGATTGGCGGCCGGGAGTCGCGTGCAGACCTCGAGTCCGCCCGCGTCCGCGCGGCGAAAATGGAGCCCGCCGCCGCAGGCATCGACCACGTCACGGGCGATCGCGAGCCCGAGTCCGCTGCCTTCCTTGCGTTGGTCCAAGCGCAGACCGCGTTCGCAGAGGCGGTCGCGTTGATCAGCTGCCACGCCGGGACCGTCGTCGGCGATGCGGATCAGCACGTCTTCGTCGGCCTCGACGCAGATGTCGACCTGCCCTCGCGCCCATTTCGCGGCATTCTCCAGCAGGTTGCCGAGCAGTTCGAACAGGTCGTCCGGCATCAGTGCCGCCTTGGCGACCGTGGGCGCATCCAGCTTCCACCGCAAGCGTTCCCCATCGGGCGTGCGTTGCAGCGTGTTGATGAGGCGCCTGAGTGCGTCGATGACATCGGCGCTGGCCTGATGCGTCTCAGCGCCGGAGCGCACTCGGGCTCGGACCAGCTCTCGATCCACGCGCCGGCGCATGCTCTCGGCAAGTTGCTCCAGGTCCGCGGCCAGGGCCGGGTTTCCCTGCACCCTCAGTAGCTCGGCGTCCGCCGCCAAGGCGCTCAGCGGCGTTTTTAGTCCGTGCGCGAGGTCCGCGGTCCAGGCGCGGGCGCGCTCGACCGCCTGCTCGCGCGCTGTGAGCAGGGCGTTGACCTCGGTTACCAAGGGCATGACCTCGTCGGGGAAGCCGTCGGCAAGCCGTTGCTCTCGACCGGCGCGAATCGCGTTGATGCCCAGGCGCATGGACTCCAATGGCGCCAGCCCCGCGCGGATCTGCACCCAGGTGGCGAGTCCGAGCACCAGCGCGATGATGCTGAGATACGGCAGCATGTCGGCGGCGAAGGCATCGCGGGAGCGGGTCAATTCGCCGCGGTCCATGGCCGCCAGCAGGCGCAGTGTGCGGGTGGAGTTGCGCGCGCCGAGCAGGATGCTGCGCTCGCGCACCAACAGCTTCTGGCCGCCAGGGCCGGGGAGGGTGTGGGCGTGAACGGCCCCGGGCTCGAGCCGATCGGTCGGCGATTGTATCGACGTGTCCCACAGGGAGCGCGAGCGCAGCAAGCCGGTTCCCGCGGCGCCGGCCGAGGCGTCGTCGATTTGCCAATAGAGCCCGCTCAGCGGTCGGTGGAAGCGCGGATCGGACGGTTTTGGTTGCACCGTCAGTTGGCCGTCCGAGTCGATTTGTAACGTGGCCGCGAGCTGGTTGAGCTGACTGACCAGTTCGGTGCCCATGCGCCGCTCCACGTGGCGCTCGAACAATGCCACTAGGGCGAGCGCCGCGACCAACAGCGCCAGGGCGATGGACAGCGCCGCGGCGACGGCGAGCCTTGCGCGCAGGGAGCGGCGGGTCACTTGGCGTTGGGCTCCGGTGGTGACCCGTCTGAGGCCTTCTCCGAAGACTGCTCCGGCGCGTCCGGCTCGATCAGGTAGCCGAAACCGCGGCGAGTTTGGATTAGGTTTGCGCCGAGCTTGCGGCGCACCCGTCCGACCAGTACCTCGACTGCGTTGGACTCGCGCTCAAAGTCCTGCGCATACAGCTGTTCGGTCAGCTCCAGCTGGGGCACGACGCGACCGGCATGCTGCATCAGATAGGCCACCAGGCGGTATTCCTGCGGCGACAGATGCAGCGGCAGACCGTCGCGGCTGAGCTGCATGCGGCGCGTGTCCAGCACGAGATCACCGACCTGCAGCACCGGCGATGCCTGCCCGGCTGCGCGGCGCACCAGCGCCCGCAGCCTTGCAAGCAGCTCCTCCATGCGGAAGGGCTTGGGCAGGTAGTCGTCGGCGCCGGCGTCGATGCCCTCAACGCGCTCGTGCCAGTCGCCGCGGGCGGTCAATATCAGCACCGGAAAACGCTGCCCGGCCCCGCGCCAGCGCCGCAGTACTGACAGCCCATCCATGCCCGGCAGGCCGAGGTCCAAGATGACCGCGGCCCAGCTCTCGGTGTCGCCGCGAAACCAGGCGTCCTCGCCGTCACCGACGTGCTCGACGACGAAACCGGCGGCATCGAGTGCGGAGACGACGCCTGCGGCGACGCGCGCGTCGTCCTCAACCAACAGGATGCGCATCAGTCATGCTCCGTCTTGATGACAGTCGCCGTTGCCGCGTCCACCAGTACCTCGAGAATCCGCCCATCCGGGGCGATGATCTTAAACTCGTAGGCCCAGCGGCCGTGCTCGCGCTCCAACTCCACTTCCACCACGTCGCCTCGTACTTGCGCCTCGAGCGCTGCGAGCACGTCGGCGACCGGTCGCACTTCGCCCCGTTCCAACGCGGCGCGGGCGCGATCGTGGTCGTGTGGTCCAGCCAGTACGTCCTGGGCGAAAAGCGAAACAGCGCAAAGGATCAATGCCTTGATGTGGTGTTGTTGGCTCATCTTAGTCGCTGACCGTAGTGGAGAACAAAGGCCGTGCTCGGGGAGCCTAGCAGCATGCATTGCGCATGGCCCGGGCATTCGCTTACGCGAAAGAGCATGCGCCGACCAACCTGACAATAAGCTGACAGGCGGGCACAGGGTTCGGTCAGCGGGCGATAGCTAGTCTGTGCTGCAAGTGAGGCGAGGGTCGGGTTAGTAGGCCGTTAATCAAATCTGCGGCAGGCCTGGCCACTCGTGCACCGACAGCGACACCGAATGTACAGATGATCACAGGAATCGATGGCCATGACGACGCAGACGATCTCTTCCAATCCGCTCGCTGCGGAGACGCCTGTCTCCGATGGCGCAAACGATCGGGCCCAGCGTTGGGTCCGAGTCTGGGACCCGTTCGTTCGGGTCTTTCACTGGTCGCTGGTGGCCGCCTTCGCCACCGCCTATATCGTCGAGGACGACCTGCTCGGCGTGCATGTTTGGGCCGGCTACCTGGTGCTGGCGTTGATCGCGGTGCGCCTGATCTGGGGCTTCATCGGCACACGCCATGCTCGCTTCACGGACTTTGTCCATGGGCCGCGGCAGGTGCTTGGCTACATTGGCGACGCCATGCGCTTCAACGCCAAACGCTATCTTGGGCACAACCCCGCCGGCGGCGCCATGGTGATTGCGTTGCTGTTGTTGGTTGGTGCGACCGGACTGAGCGGCATGGCGTTGTATGGCGCGGAGGAGCTGTCCGGGCCGTTGGCTCCGCTGATGGGCGGGCTGCCGGGCTATTGGGACGGTGCACTAGAAGATGCGCACGAGGTGCTGGCCAATCTGACGCTGGTGTTCATCGTCGCCCACATTGCCGGCGTGCTCTTTTCGAGCCTGTCGCACCACGAGAACCTGATCCGCTCAATGTTCACGGGTCGCAAGCGCCGCGATCAAACGGAGTCCTAACCATGACGAAGGCATTCACCATCTCGCTCATGGCCGTCGGCCTGACCACCTTGGCCTCGTTGCCAGCCACCGCGGCCAGTGGAGCCGCCGCCTGGAACCAGACATATCCGCAGTCGGATGGCTCGCCGGCGCGCAGTTGCGCCAGCTGCCACACCGCGGACCTCACCAAGGCGGGCCAGCACGCGACCACAGGCAAGTCGATCGAACCGTTGGCGCCGTCGGTGAACCCGCAGCGTCTGACCGATCAGAAAAAGGTCGAGAAATGGCTGCGGCGCAACTGCCGATGGACCCTGGGTCGCGAATGCAACAGCGCTGAGAAGGCCGAGTTCATCAGCTACATCAAGAGCCAATAACACGCAAAGTCTACCGGAGCAACGAGCATGAAACCTTCACGACGTACCTTGGGCCTGGTCACCGCCGCGCTACTCGCCTTTGGCGCCGCTGGGCTGGCCGTTGCCGATTCAGACGACGATGACGATAACGTGGCGCCGGTCACCAACGCGACCTACGCCGAGGAATGTGGCGCCTGTCATATGGCCTATCAGCCTGGCTTGCTGCCAGCCGCGGCCTGGCAGCAAATCATGCGCGCCGAGGCGCTCGTGGACCACTATGGCGATGACGCATCACTGTCCGACGACGTGCGCGCTGAGCTAACGGCATACCTGAGCGCGAACAGCGCGGGCCACGCCAGTCGCACGCGGGCCTTCGCCGTGAGGGACGTAGGTGGCGTCAAACTGCCGCGCATCACCGAAACCCGCAATTTCGTCAAAGAGCACGACGAGATCCCGGCGCGCATGGTTGCGGACAACCCAGAAGTGGGCAGTTTCAGTAATTGCAATGCCTGCCATCAGGGCGCCGCCGAGGGCGTCTACGACGAGGACCGCGTCAAGATCCCCGGCTTCGGTCGCTGGGACGACTAAGGCGATTGCCGGAAACTTTCGTACCAGATGACGCAGGATTGACGTTCGCCTTCAAGGAGGGCCGGCGCGAGCATAGGCAGGCTATGTGAGCGCCGGCCCGACACCGAAGGCGGGCGTCAAGACAAGTCAGATGGTATGAAAGTTGAAAGAAATAGCCTGAGGCAGCGCACCAATAGGTAGCGCCCCCGCACCCGGGTCGCGAGGCTGGGGCTTCGCGACCAGGAATCAGGAGCAGCCCGATGATGGCGTCCAAGCCCAAGGCGCGAAAACAGCCGATAGCTGGATTTTTCGCAGCGGACGTTTCAGGCATAATCTTCAGCAAAAATGGCTTACCATGGTCAAGGTAATGCCCCAGATCGACGAGAATGCCGGGCCGTGATTCACATCCTGTGCATTGCTTCAAATGGGCCAAGCGCCCAGGCCGGCTGTAAAGCAAGATTGCATTTATGAGCAAGATTGGAAGAAACGACCCCTGTCCCTGCGGCAGTGGAAAGAAGTACAAGAAATGCTGCCTCGCGCAGTACGAGCAACGACGCCGCGAAGACGCTCGGCAGGATGACCCGAGCGCGCTCTTCGAGGACATCCCGGTCCGCGGCGACCTCTTCGATGAGTTCGATGCGCCGGAGGCCTTTGAAGAGCCGCCGGACGTTGGCATCGACGTGGACGCCTACGTCGGCAAGACCATCAGCGATGAAGAGCCCGAGATCAGCGAGGACGAACAAGCGCTGGTGAACGCCTGGTGGGATGATTACAAGCAGATGAAGGACCCCGATGACATCCTGCGGCACCTGAACGGCTTCTTCGACGCCCACCCGGATCTGGTCGAGAATCTTGCCCTGCATTACGAGGTTCTGTTCGAGCTTGGCCAACAGCTCGTCGAGGCCGGCCGAGCCGACGAGTACATCGCCCTGCTCAAGCAGGTGCGCGAGCGGTTTCCGCGCGCCTATCTCAAGAGCTACAGCTACTACGATCGAGACATCATCGTCTACGAGGTCATCGAGCATGGCTGCTCGGCGGGCATCGAGGGCTATCTGCCCTGGTTCGAGGAATATCCCGTGGCAGGCGTCGACAACCTCTTTGGGTTGATCGACTTGCTGATGGTGACCGAGTGCGACGAGGCGGTGATGCGCCTGCTCGAGGCGACCTATGATCCGCTGTGCCGCTCCCCGGAGGTCTTTGGCGGTGAACAGCTGCTCGATCCGCTCATTCTCGGCTATCTTGCGCCGTTTCTCGATGACGGCGGCGCAGCAGCCGATCTGCAGGCCCTGGTGGAGCGCTTGCAGGGTATTCGGATTCGGCTGCGCGCCGAATGGTACGAGCCGCCGCATCTGCAAGCCATCAAGCAGGAGATCACCGGCGAACCGGGCGCGGAACTCTTCGACTCGTTCGATGCCACCGAGGATCTCGCGCAGTATTACGATCGGGTCACACGCAACTTCATGGGCTGGCTGCGCCGGGAACGGGGCTTTAGCTGGATGAAGGCGCACTTCTATCGCGACCAGGTGATGCAATATCTGTTACGAAGTATCCCGGAAGGCAAGAGGCCGAAACAGCCCTTCACCTTCACCAAGAAGTTGCTCGACCGAACCCTGGCCGGCAATGCGCGCGAGCTCTTGAGCCTCAACGCTACAAAGGCCCTGGGCTCGATCAACGCCGTCTACTGGTTTTCCGAGTACCTTGCCCGAGGCCATGCCATCACCGATGAAATGGCCGGCGACGTGCAGCGCTGGTGTGAAGAGTTCTGGAACGCCACGAGCCAAGCGTTCCGCAGTTCCACGATCGAGGCCGGCGCCTTCAAGACCTTCCCGCAATGACGCGGTCGTTCGAAACGCCCGATCAACCGTCGGATCGTTCGGAGTTGGCCAGCTTGCTCAGGATACTGGTCTGCAGGCTGCGTAGTTCGGCGGTCAATTCGCTGCTCTCCCGCTGCAGTGCATTGAGGTCTGTCTGCGTCATGGGTAGTCCTGCCTTGCGCCGGCGCGCAACCTTGAGTACCGCGGCATGCAGTCGATGATGGTTCGACACCAAGGCCGCAAACTCGGCGTAGCCTGCATAACGCGGCACGCCTTCTTCTCGTAACCAGCGACCGAAGCGGCAGGTCTGCTCGTCGACGAAGTCGGCGTTGGTGTCTGTGCTCCGCAAACGCCGCATGCACGATGCGAAGCACTGGCGATGCTTTGGTTCTGCCAGAAGCAGAGAGATGTGCTCGTCCGAACAGCGGTTGGCGCTTGCTGAGGTCCAGTCAGGATCGGGTGCGAACTGCTCGATCCACTGCTCCAGCTGCGGCGCGAACATGGGCCGGGCGATGCCGAAGCCCTGGCCTCGATCGCAGCCGAGCCGCCGGAGCAGAATCGCGTGGGCGTTGGATTCGACCCCTTCGGCGACGACGCGCCGATCGAAGGCCTGTCCGAGGGCGATGACCCCTTCGACAATGCGCAGGCTGTCTTCGTCGTCAAGCATGCCATGGACGAAGGTCTGGTCGATTTTCAGCGTTTGCGCTGGCAATGCTCGGAAGTAGCTCAGCGATGAGAAGCCGGTGCCGAAATCGTCCAACGCCACGGTGCAACCGAGCGCGACGCAGTCGCGGACGACGGCGCCGATAACGTCGATACCGACCGACGTCTTGGTCTCGACGATCTCAAGTTGGATGTCCGCCGGTTGCAGACCGGGGCAGCGCCGGAGCAATTGCCGCAACCGGTCCATGAATCCCGCCGTCAGCAACGAGTGCACCGACAGGTTGACATTTAGGCGAAGGCGTCGGCCCGACGCCAGCCACTGCCCGGCCTGTTCGCCGACCTGCTCCAATACCCATGCGTCGAGTTTCACGATCAGCTCGCTGCCTTCGAGTGCCGGCAGAAAATCCCCCGGGGCGAGCAGGCCGCGTTCCGGATGGCGCCATCGCACCAGCGCCTCGACCGCCTCGATACGGCCTTCCCTGAAATTCACGATCGGCTGATAGTGCAGGCACAGCTCGCCGTTATCGATGGCCTGCGCGGTACGCGTGCGCAGTTGTCGGAACGCGGTCGCTTCGCGGTCCATGTCCGGGTCGAACACCTGAAACCGGTTACGCCCCTGCTGCTTTGCCTGATACATGGCTTGATCGGCGTGACGCAGCAGCACGTCGGGCTCGGCCTCGTCGCCAGGAAAAAGCGTGGCGCCGATGCTCGCGGTGACGCTGCAAGAGCGTCCGTTCAACGGGATCGGGCGCGCGGTCTCGACCAGGATGCGCTCGAGGGCGACCACGAGGGCCTGTGGCTCGTCTAGCAGGTAAACGACGACGAACTCGTCGCCGCCCAGCCGGGCCACCGTCTCGTCGGCGCGCACCGTGGCGCGAAGCCGTGCGGCCATTTCCACCAAGAAGCGGTCGCCGGCGGCATGCCCGAGGCTGTCATTGATTGGCTTGAATTCATCCAGGTCGAGAAAACAGACGGCAAGATGCTGGGAGCGGCGTTGCGCAAGCCTCAGGCTGGTGATGATCCGGTCGGAGAGCAGTCGTCGGTTGGGCAGCCCGGTGAGTTCGTCGTAGAACGCAAGCTGCTCCATTAGCTGATTGCGTTTCAGCAACTCCCGTTGCAGATTGGTGATTTCACGATTGGTGCGAAAGAGCTCGGTGTTGATCCGGTCGAGCTCTAGGACGTCCATCTCCGCGACCACGATCAGGCGGTGATCCCGACGCCATGCGGTCAGGCGCACACTGCGGTTGAGCTCCAGGCCATCGCCGATGGTTGCAAGACCGGAGAAACGTCCACCCGCATCGGTTGCCGCCCACAGCACGTCGAAGCCTGGCTGCCTGAATGCGGCGTACCCGGCGCTTCGCGGCTCGTCCCCCAGCCCCTTTTCGCTCTGGTTTCGGTCGGCGCCCAGCAACAGTTGCATGCCGCGATTGAGATGCAGCGCGTTGCCGTCGCTATCGAACACGCCCATGGCCAACGCCAGGCTTTCCTGTTGGATATGGCCGAGCAGCGATTCGCAGTCCAGGGCAAGGTCGGTCCGATACTGTGACAGTTCGTCCTCCATCCTGGTGCAGCCTAGTCCTGACCAGGGGCAATGATCGGTGTGGCGCCCAACTCGGGACCCGAACCCAAGCCAGTCCCGTCAAGCTGCCTGATATGGGCATCGAGCACATCGAGTGATGCGATGCAGAGAACGTCGCCCAGATCGGACCAAGCCGCCTTATCTGTCCAACGCAGCCCTTGACCACCGACCAGGATTGGCAATCGAGGATATTGCTCACGGATGCGCCGCAACATGATCTGCAGCGTCGCCGAATGCGCCGCAATTGAGAATGACAAGCCGAGCAGCGCTGGCCGTTCGCGCCCGATTAGCGCGAGCAGCTCGCTGGTGGTGATGCCAGTGCCAGGGAACAGGGCATCCCAGCCGTGCATCTCGAACATGTCCGACGCCATCTTTGCGCCGACTTGGTGTTCCTCTTGTTCCACCGTCGCGATCACCACCTTGCGGCCGGTTCGGGCCGGATTGATCAGGCGCGAATAGATCCCGTTCATTAGTTGCTCGGTAATCGCGGTGGCCATGTGTTCGCTCGCGACACTGATTTGGCCGGACTCCCACAACTCGCCGATCTGGTACAGCGCGAGCTGTACTAGATCCTGATAGACGCGGGGAATTGACGGCTCGCGCGTCAGCGCGGCGTCAAAAATGCCGCGCGCGCGGTCTCGATCGCCCCGGACCAATGCGTTGACGAATGCGTCAATCTGATCAGGACGCGGGTCGGGTGCCGCGGCGTTCTTCGCGGAAGCTGGCGTTTGTCTGTCCGCGTCGTGAGTGTTCATTGTTCTGTTCCTTCGATGACACGCGGACCCGGCCGGACGTTGCGCATCCTAACCGGCGGGTGGTCAATACGAAGCTGCCCCGGCATGCTAGCGCAGCGCCTGGGTCTGTGCCAGACCGGTCCAAGCTGGCTTGGTTTGAGCTTGAACCCGGGAGCGCGTTGGCGCGTCGTGCGCAATATGGGTCACTCGCGTAGCGACAGCACCCGGATGGCGTCGGTACCGCCGGCGGTTTCGGTATGTCCCCAGGTGCCGATCAGGAGGTCGCCGGTCTGTACCAGGCCGCGTTCTTTTGCCACCTGGATTGCCAGCGCGATCTTGTCGTCGTCGCAGATGCCGGCCTCGTAGAGCACTGGAACGACGCCCCAGTTCAGCGATAGCCTGCGTGCGACCGTTGGCGTTGCGGTCACGGCGAGGATCGGGCATTCCGGGCGATGTTTGGAGATCAACCGGGACGTGAAGCCGGTCTCGGTCAGGCTCAAAATCGCGCTCGCCCCCAACTGCTCAGCCATGCGAACGGCGGCATGGGCCACGGCCTCGGTGACGACGTTGGACGGGTGTGGCAGGGTCTGCTGCAACCAACCGTAGTCACGCAGCGATGCCTCGGCACGCACCGCCAACTCCGCCATCATGCGCACGGATTCCACGGGATAGGCGCCGGCCGCGGTCTCGCCGGAGAGCATCACCGCCGAGCTGCCGTCCAGGATCGCGTTGGCCACGTCGCTGGCCTCGGCGCGGGTCGGCTTCGGGTTGCGCTCCATCGACGCCAGCATCTGCGTCGCGGTAATCACCGGTTTGCCATTGCTGACGGTGCTGCGGATGATCCTCTTTTGCGTGCTCGGCACGTCCGCCAGCGGCAGCTCCACGCCGAGATCGCCGCGGGCCACCATGACGCCGTCCGCGGCCAGCACGATCTCGTCCAGGTTGGCGACACCGGCGCGGTTCTCGATCTTGGCGATGATCGGGATCTCCACGTCGCGCTCGAGCAGGATCTCGCGCATCCGATGCACCTCGTCGGCACTCTGGATAAACGAGGCCGCGATGTATTCCACGTCGTTTTCGGCCGCGAAGCTCAACTCACGCACCACATCGTCACGATGCGCCGGGTCCACCCCGGTCACCGAGAGTTGGGTGCCGGGCAGGTTGACGCCTTTGCTTGCGCCGAGCCGACCACCGACGATCACCCGGCATCGCACCTCGCGCTCCGTGGTCGCCAGTACCTGCAATTCCATCGCGCCGTCGTCGAGTAACACGGTCTCGCCGGGATTCACCTCTCGCGGCAGCCGTTGGTAGGACACCGAGACGCCATGCTGGTCCCCGGCTCGTCCATCGGTGAACAGCGAGAAGGGTTCCCCGGAGACCAACTCGATGACGCCGTCGGCGATCTCGCCGGTACGGATCTCGATCCCGCGTGTGTCGATCATGATCGCCACCGGCACCCCGACCGCATCAGCCGCGGCGCGGATACGCATCAGCCGCGCTTTATGCTCGTCGAAGCTGCCGTGGGAGAGATTCAAGCGTGCCACGTTCATACCCGCCCGCAGCATGGCCTCCAGCGTTTCTGGGGCATCGCTTGCCGGACCGATGGTGGCAACGATCTTCGTGCGGCGGGTGCGAGGGCGATGGGGCATGTGAATTCCGTGGTGTTGCATAGGTTTGTGCATCTGTTTCTTGGCACTAGCAGAGTAATGACCTGCTTGTTGTGACGTTCCCGAGCGCCGAGTGCTGAGGCCCAAGGGCCAGAGTTGCGCTATCCCTCCGCGCAGCGCCCCTCGTCCCTAGTCACTCACGCCTCGCCACTTCCCGATCAATGCGCCTCGTCCCAGTTGTCCCCGACGCCGACATCGACGATCAGTGGCACCTTGAGTTCGGCGGCGTCTTGCATGATGTCGCGGATGCGCTCGCCAGCCGATTCGACGGCGTCTGTCTCGATCTCGAACACCAGCTCGTCGTGCACTTGCATGATCATGCGTACCGGCGGGCGTTCGGTTTGAATCCACTGATCGACATGGATCATCGCGCGTTTGATGATGTCTGCCGCGGTGCCCTGCATCGGCGCGTTGATGGCGGTACGTTCGGCGGCACTGCGCAGCTGGTTGTTGCTGTGGTTGATGTTGGTCAGGTACAGCCGGCGGCCGAACAGGGTCTCGACATAGCGGTCGGCGCGCGCCTGGCCGCGAATATCATCCATAAAGCTGCGCACACCCGGGTAGCGGGCGAAATACAGGTCCACGTAGTTCTGCGCCTCACCGCGCGCGATGCCGAGTTGGCGCGCCAGGCCAAACGCGGACATGCCGTAGATGAGGCCGAAGTTGATGGCCTTGGCGGAGCGGCGCTGCTCGCCGGTGACCTGCTCTGTCGATAGACCCAAGATCTCGGCGGCGGTGGCGCGGTGGATGTCTTCTCCGGCGCCAAAGGCGGCGACCAAGCGCTCGTCGCCGGACAGATGCGCCATGATGCGCAGCTCGATCTGCGAGTAATCCGCTGCCAGTATCCGATGACCTGGCTCTGGGACGAAGGCGCGGCGGATGCGTCGGCCCTCGTCGCTGCGGATCGGAATGTTCTGCAGGTTGGGATCGCTTGACGACAGCCGCCCGGTGGCGGCCACGGCCTGGTGGTAGCTGGTGTGCAGCCGGCCGGTGTCGGGGTTGACCATCTGTGGCAGCTTGTCGGTGTAGGTGGAGCGCAGCTTGGACAGCCCGCGGTGCTCGAGGATGATGCCGGGTAATTCGTGGCCGTCTTCGGCCAGCTTTTCCAAAACGGCCTCGGACGTGGACGGCTGGCCCTTCGGCGTCTTGGAGACCACCGGCAGTTTGAGTTCGTCGAAGAAGATCGCGCCGATCTGCTTCGGCGAGCCCATGTTGAATCTGTGCCCGGCGACGCTGTAGGCGCGCTCTTCGAGTTCGGCGCAGCGCTGCGCGAGCTGCCGGCTCTGGGCGTTCAGCTCGTCGCTGTTGATGCGCACGCCGATGCGCTCAATGCGCGACAACACCGGCACCAGCGGCATCTCGATGTCGCGATAGACGGCGGCCAACGGTGGCGTCGCCTCGATCTTTGGCCACAGGACTCGGTGCAGTCGAAGCGTGACGTCGGCATCCTCGGCCGCGTAGGGGCCTGCCTGTTCCAACGGGATCTGATTAAAGGTCAGCTGTTTGGCGCCCTTACCCGCGATGTCTTCGAAGTGGATGGTGTCATCGCCGAGATACTTCTTGGCCAGCGAATCCATGTCGTGGCGGGTGGCGGTGCTGTCGAGCACGTAACTCTGCAGCATGGTGTCGTGCGCGACGCCGCGCATGTGGATGCCGTAATTGGCGCAGACACTGATGTCGTACTTGAGATTTTGGCCCAGCTTGGGCCGATTCGGGTCTTCCAGCAGCGGTTTCAGCTGGGTCAGGACTTGTTCGCGGTCGAGCTGATCCGGCGCGCCGGGATAATCGTGCGCCAGCGGCACATAGGCCGCCTCGCCGGGCTGGATGGCGAATGAGACACCGACGATCTCCGCGCGCATGTAGTCGAGGCTGGTGGTCTCGGTGTCGAACGCGAACAGCTCGGCCTGGGCCAGGCGGTCGATCCAGGCATCCAGCGACGCCTGGTCGAGGATGAGCTGATCCTCCAGCGCTGCCGCTCTGGTCGGCTCCGCCGCCTCGCCATTGGCGCTGTTGCCGGCCGTGTCGTTGTTGAGGGTCGCCAATAACCGCCGCGACTCGATGCGTTCGTACCAGTCGTGCAGGGTGTCGATATCCGGCGCTGTAGGCGTCAGGTCGCGCGGGCCGAAGTCGAGCGCCACGTCGCGCTTGATGGTGGTCAGTTGGCGCGACAAAGGCAATCGGTCTAGGCTGTCGCGCAGGTACTCGCCAACCTTGCCCTTGATCTTGTCCGCGTTGGCGATGACGCCGTCGAGACTGCCGTATTCACTGATCCATTTTACTGCGGTCTTTGGGCCGCACTTGGGTACGCCGGGGATGTTGTCGACGCTGTCGCCCATCAGGCTCAGGTAATCGACGATGCGCTCCGGCGGCACACCGAACTTTGCCTTGACGCCCTCTGGATCGAGTACGCTGTCGACCATGGTGTTGACCAACGTGACGTGCGCGTCGACCAGCTGCGCCATGTCCTTGTCGCCGGTGGAGACGAGGGTCGCAATGCCCTGCTCGGCGGCGCGGGTGGCGAGCGTACCGATGACGTCGTCTGCCTCCACCTCGGGCACCACCAGCAACGGCAGACCCATGGCGCGAATGATCTCCTTTAGAGGTTCCAGCTGCTCGCGCAGATCGTCGGGCATCGCTGGCCGATTGGCCTTGTAGTCCTCGTAGAGGGCGTCGCGGAAGGTGGGGCCGGCGGCATCGAAGACCACGCCGATATAATCCGGCCGCTGTTCGTCGATCAGCTTGCGCAGCATGTTGAGCACGCCCACCAGCGCGCCGGTAGCCTCACCACGGGAATTGGTCAGCTTGGGCAGCGCGTGGTAGGCGCGGAACAGATAGCCGGAGGCGTCCACCAGGACGAGGGGATACCGGTCTTGCATCGGTGCGTGGAGCCTTGGATTAAAAGCCGCAACCTTAGCACGCGTCGGTGGTTGGCCGCCGCTTCGTTGCGTTTCCGCGCTTCAGTGCGAGCCGCAGCGGTGCCAGCTCGCGGTAAATGATCGTTAGCGGAGCACGCGGGCTTAGGGTCAGTATCTGAGTGCCGCTGGGATAGATTAGGTGGTAGGTCTGGTACAGGTGCAGGTCGCGTTCCTCCGCCAGCAGGTCGGTGGCGAACTCGACCACGCGCCGATGCGCGGCGGCGATCCGGAGCATCAAGCTGCCCAGGTGCAGGGTATCGTCGTTGAGAATCAGTGGGGTCGGGATGGCGTCGTTAGCCTGCTCGCTGCCCGTCGAAATGCCGTCGGTATCATCCGCCCATAGTGGCTGCAAGCCCTGCTCGATCTCGGGCGTCAGGCTTAGGCCCAGTTGCAGTCATTCGGCAGGAGTCGGGAAACGTATGGGAACGGTGGTACCATCCCAGATGGTCGCCATGCGCCGTTAGAGGGGCGCGCTGGCAACTGCAGCGTCCTACCCCGGCAGCGGTGCGTCGGGGGTCAAGTGACCGACAACGCCTATGCCGATGGTGGAAAAATGAACACGGTCAACTGTATCACCTTGCCCCGCCCACGACGATAGCGTGCGATGTTGAGACGTCTGTTGCCAGCGTTGCTCCTTGGCCTCGGTACCATTGCGGGTGCCCAGGATTACAGCTGGCTCGACAATCCAAAGCTGGTCATTTTTCGCGCCGCGATCGATCCGCAGTCGCGGCTGCTGTACGTTGAAGGCGAGAACTTCGGTGGCAGGCGGCTGCCGTCGGTGACGCTCGGCGATGAACCGCTGACCGTCCGCAGCGCCACCCAGACCGCCATCGAGGCAGGGCCGCTGCCGCCTCGTATCGGCCCCGGCAGCCGTGTGCTGCGCGTCGTGGCCGGCGACGATCGCTCGCGTTTCGATTCCGTCAGCGTGGAGGTCGGCGGGGAGGCGTCGGCGCCCGCGCCGCGACACCTTAGCGTGCCGCAGGACGGCTTCAACACCTTGCGTGTGCTTGATGACAACGGCGATGTCGGGTGGTCGCCGTCGATTGCGATTGGCACCGATGGTCTGCCGGTGGTGGCCTACCTGGACTACACCAATCTCGCCCTGAAGGTGGCCCGTTGCACCGATCCCGCCTGCGATAGCGCGACGCACGCGCTGGTCGATGCCGAAGGCGATATCGGCTGGTCCATCGACATGGCAATCGGTGTCAACGGCATGCCCATCGTGGCTTATTTCGATAGCTCGAACGGCGTGTTGAAGGTGGCACGCTGTAAGGACCCGGGCTGCTACTCGGCGAGCATCTCCGTGGTCGACGACTCCGGCGGCGTCGGCAAGTTCGTCAGCATCGCGGTGCCGGCGGACGGGCTTCCCGTGATCAGCTACTACGAGCGTGAGCATCGCGATCTGTTGATCGCGCTGTGCCGCGATGCCAACTGCGACAGCGCCGTGTTGCGGTCGCTCGACAGCGCCGGCGATGTCGGCTGGCACAACGCCGTCGCCATCGGTAGCGACGGTAACCCGGTGGTGAGCTATTTCGACTCCAGCAGGCGCGACCTAAAGGTAGCCCTGTGCCTGGATCGCGGCTGCGCAGAGGTGAGCAAGGCCGCGCTGGATCTGGGCGGCGTCGGTATGGGCACCGACATGGTCATCGGCGAGGACGGGCTGCCCTTAATCGCCTACTGGGACTTTCTCAACGACGACCTCAAGGCCGCCCATTGCGACGATGTGAGGTGTCAGTCTGCGCGGATTTTCCGGGTCGATACCGCCGGCTCGGTGGGCTCAAACCCGGCGGTTGCGCTGGGTGCCGACGGCTTGCCCATCATCGCCTACCACGACCACAGCAACAGCGACCTCAAGGTTGCACATTGCCTGAACGCAAACTGCTCCGACGCGGACGTCTCCACCGTCGACTCGGCGGGCTCCGTGGGATGGCACATCGCCGTTGTCGCCGGCGCCGATGGTCTACCGCTGATCGTCTATTACGATGAGACCAACGGCGATCTCAAGCTTGCCCGCTGTGGCGACCTCGCCTGCAGTCGGCGCCCACCACCGCCGAGTCGCTTCTGACGTTTCGACACGCGGGCGGCGTGCCGGCTGCGGTTTAGTTTCGGAAGTCGCCCCAAAGGCTCTGAATCGCGGCGATGGCCGCCAGCGGCGCGGTCTCGGTGCGCATGACTCGTGGTCCGAGTCGCACGCCGACAAAGCCGCGTGCGTTTGCCATCGCGCGTTCTTGGGGTGCAAGCCCGCCCTCGGGGCCAACCAGCAGCGTCAGGCTGTCCCCCGCCGGGGGTGGCAGTGCCGTCAGTGGTCTCTCGCTGCGGTGATCGAGCAGCAGGCCGTGGCCGGACGTTTGCGCCAGCCAGTCGGTGAGCCGCTGCGGCTCCGCCAGCTCGGGTAGCCAACGCCGACCGCTTTGCTCACAGGCTGATATGACCACACCCTGCCAGTGCTGCATGCGTTTGCCCAGCCTGTCGTCGCGCAACCGCACCACGCTGCGTTCAGTGAACAGGGGCTGTAGCGCCCAGACGCCGAGTTCAACGGCCTTTTGCAGCGAGAGGTCCATGCGTTCGCCCTTAGAGATGCCGAGCGCCAGCGTGATGCGCAGCGGTGCCAGCGCTTCCGGCTCGCTCTGTTCGCCGATGCGAACCAACATTGTGCCGTCCCGCAGCGGGGTTTCGATCTGTGCGCGAAAATCGAAGCCGTCGCCGTTGAATAGGATCAGTGCATTACCGGCGCCGAGCCGCAATACCTTGGCGAGGTGTCGCGAGGCCTTTGGCTCCAGCGTCAGCAGCAAGCCGGTTGCAAGCGGCTGGGGTGTGTAGATACGTGGGATGCGCATGTGCTGCGGTTCCATGTGCAATTGCCGTCAGGCTCAGTATCAGTCTCAATCTCAGTCTGGAGCGGCTGTCGGTCGCCCGCTGGCGAATGCGGCCACAGCGAGCATTCCCCAGCCGAGCGCGAGCAGCACGCCGCCGACCGGCGTGACCGCGCCCCAGCCGCCCTGCCCGGAGAGCACCAGCGTGTAGAGGCTGCCGCTGAAGACGAAGCTGCCGATCGCCAGACACCAGGCTGCGCTGAGCGTCAGGCGACGTGCGCCGAATCGTGCGCCGGCCAATCCCAGCGCCAGCAACGTTGTCGCGTGCCAGCCCAGGTAGTGGGATGCGGTGGCCCAGATCGCGAGTCGATCCGCGTCGACTCGGCCCTCGAGTCCATGGGCGCCGAAGGCACCGAGCAACATTGCCAAGAGGCCGAACAGGGCGCCGATCGCCGCAAAGCGACTCAGTCGGGCGTTGTGTGCGGTTGCGCTAGCGGCTCTCTGGGCAATTGAATCAGGCATCGGAGCTCGTCGAAGGGTATTGTTCAAGGCAGAGTTTTGCTTTCTTTAGAGGTGGTTACGCCAGGTTCGCAGGGGTTCGCCCGAGAGCGATCTCAGAATCGCCCAACGAACCAATTTGGAACGGAAGTCGGGTATTCTGTTTTGACAGATTTCGCAGCTCCCGCCTATTCTCGCTCCCGGCACCAATCCGGCCCTCAGGGACAGTCCAGAAACAACAAGAACATCACCGCTGACCGAAACAACCGACGAAATGCGCAAAATACGCGAAAGTAGGCAGGGTCTCACCTGTATCTTGAGAATTTTCGCGCTTTTCGCGTGTTTCGTCGTTTAAAGAAGATGGACCGATTGTTGCTGAATCGTTGCTCACCGCTGCTAATCATAAGAGCTGAGGCGGTTGCTCAAAATGGAAGCGCCGTACGGGGTCCTTCGGTCGGCGGTGATGTCACGGACAACGGAGCAGAGCGTTTCGACGGGGGCCCGGGTCCCGCGGGAGCGCCAACCCCGCCGCATGCGCGATGCGGCCTATCAGTGCAGAGACAGGTTTAGGAGAAGCAGCACCATGCCAACGTTTGTGCGTACCGATCAATGCGACGGCTGCAAGGGTCAAGACAAGGTCTCTTGCGTGTACATCTGCCCGCACGACCTGATGAAGCTGGACAAGGATGGCTCCGACACGGGCTGGGCCATGAAGGCGTTCAACCAGGAACCTGAGCAGTGTTGGGAGTGCTACGCCTGCGTCAAGAGTTGCCCGCAGCAGGCCATCGAGTGCCGTCATTACGCCGACGTCGTACCGATGGGCGGTTCTGTGCAGCCCCTGCGCGGCACTGACTCCATCGCGTGGACCGTCACGTTCCGCAACGGCACAAGCAAGCGCTTCGGGTTCCCGATCCGTACCACCCCAGAGGGTTCCATCGACCCCTACGGCCACAAGCCCGCGGCCGACATCTCAAAGATCGGCGAGCCCGGCGTCTTCACCCTGGGCGGTGTGCAGAAGCCTGGTGATGCGTCCGAATTGATCCGCAAGTGAGCGCCCCTTCGAAGATTTCGATCACCGCCTAGCCTAGACTCGGCGCGATCATACCGAACAACGAAGATGCAGAGGCACACTCAAATGGCTGGAGAGTTCGGCAATCCCGAAATCGTCGAAGAAGAGGTCGACATCCTCATCATCGGCGGCGGCATGGGTGCTTGCGGGGCGGCCTATGAGATCCGCCCCTGGTTGGACCAGGCCAAGGCGGAAGGCGTCGACCTGACGGTGAAACTGGTCGACAAGGCCGCGGTGGACCGCTCCGGTGCCGTGGCTCAAGGCCTGTCCGCTATCAACACCTACCTCGGCGAGCAGGACCCGGCCGACTATGCGCGCATGGTGTCAAACGACCTCATGGGTATCACCCGGGACGATCTGACCTATGACCTGGGCCGCCATGTCGACGACTCGGTGCATCTGTTCGAGGAGTGGGGCCTGCCGGTCTGGAAACAGCCCGGAGACGAAGGCAAGCCCCTGGTCGAGGGCGGCAAGCCGGTGCGTTCCGGTCAGTGGCGTATCATGATCAACGGCGAGTCCTACAAGCGGATCGTCGCCGAGGCAGCGACGACGGCCTTGGGTGTCGAGCGCATCCAGGAGCACGTGTTTATCGTCAAGCTGGTCAACGACAAGAACGACCAGCACCGCATCGCCGGTGCGGTTGGTTTTTCGGTGCGCGAGGACAAGGTGTTCGTGTACAAGTGCAAGGCCTGCCTGCTGGTCGCGGGCGGTTGCGCGAACATCTTCCGTCCGCGCTCCGTCGGTGAGGGCGCCGGCCGCACCTGGTATCCGGTCTGGAATGCCGGCAGCACCTACGCCATGGCTGCCGAGGCCGGCGCGGAACTGACCATGATGGAAAGCCGCTTCGTTCCGATCTGCTTCAAGGATGGTTACGGCCCGGTCGACGCCTGGTTTCTGCTGTTCAAGGCCAAGGCCATCAATGCCTTCAGCGAGGCGTACATGGATACCAATAAGGCGTTATTGGCCGACTTTCCGCCCTATGGTCAGACCAAGGTGCCGCCGTCGTGCTTGCGCAACCACCTGATGTTGAAAGAGATGCGCGAGGGCCGTAGCCCCATCTACATGGACACCGTCACCGCACTGGGCAAGCTCGCCGAGACCATGACGCCGAAGGAGACCAAGCAGCTTGAGGCCGAGGCCTGGGAAGACTTGCTCGACATGTGTATCGGTCAGGCCGGTGTCTGGGCCGGTGAGAACATCGAGCCGCAGAAGAAGAACTCCGAGCTGATGCCCACCGAGCCCTACCTGCTCGGCTCTCACTCCGGTTGCTGCGGTATCTGGGCCTCAGGTCCCGAGGACCTTGGCGCCCCGACCAGTGAGGAGCATCCTGAAGCCGACAAAATCCCGGCGCATCTGCCCGAGGGCTGGAACTGGGGCTACCGTGGGATGACTACGGTCCAGGGTCTGTTCACGGCCGCTGACGGCGTCGGCGCGTCCGGTCACAAGTTCTCGTCCGGCTCCCATGCCGAGGGCCGCATCGCCGCTAAGGCGATGGTCAAATTCTGCATCGACAACAAGGACCACAGGCCCGAGCTGGATGCCACGGTGGAAGACCTGGTCGAGGCGATCTACACACCGGTGCGCAACTTCCTGGGGCACAAAGACGCCACCACCGCCATCGACGTCAACCCGAACTACATCACGCCAAAGATGTTGCAGTTTCGCCTAGAGAAGATCATGGACGAGTACGTGGCCGGTGTCTCCACGCTATACCAAACCAACGCGCACATGATGGGCGTGGCCGAGCTCAAGCTCGAAATGCTCAAGGAAGACGCCGAGAAGATGCGTGCCAAGGATCTGCATGAGCTGTTGCGCGCCTGGGAGAATCACCACCGCGTTCTCTGCGCCGAGGCGCACTTGAAGCACAGCCAGTTCCGCGAGGAGAGCCGCTACCCTGGCTTCTTCTACCGGATGGATTACAATTTTGTGGACGAAGAGAACTGGAAGTGCTTTGTCAACTCGATTTACGACAAAGAGACCAAGATCTGGACCTGCTTCAGGCGCGCCCACGTCGATCTGGTCGACAAGTCGAAGCTATTCAAGTAGGCCGCCTGGGTCGTCGTGACCCTACTAGGCCGATCTGACGGGTCGATCGTGCAACCTCGACGGGTCGCCCGAGCGGACGAAGGCTCGGCTCAAGCAAACCAGCTGGGCCCCGGCATCGAGTTTGATCGGCCGATTCTCCTGTCACGCAATGCATGAACCGCATGTCTTGCCCAAAACTCCTCTCACTGCAATCCAGCGTCGATGATCAAGGCTCACTCTCAACGTCTCTTGCAGCCATACTCGGCTCAAGTTCAAATTGCTGAATCCGAGCATGCGCGAGCGCTATCGATGGATGGTGATGTGTGGGAGTTTCAGTTCATTTATGCAAACGGTTACCGTGGCAGGACGGACACCAGTCGGCAGCAGGGCCGCTTCACCAGGGCGGCGCACATCAGGCATTGCGATCTCGGCAGGGTGATCGAAAACCCTTCCACGGAAGATGGACATGTGGACCAGCGGATACTCGACTTGGCTGCATTTTTGCTCGAGGCCCAACTGCCGTTTGACGCCGCCGACCGATACGAATACTGGCTGCTTGACCCTAAAGATAGTTCGCCGCTCGCCTTGATCTTCACTTGCGTCGACGCGTCGGAGATGGCGTCATTTCCAAAACTCACTGACTGGACTGCGCTCCCGGCCGCGGTGATGCCGATCGAAACCAGCGAGGCTGAGCGTAGCCGATCATACGGCCCCGTGAACTACCGATTGGAACGATCTGTGGCCGAACGCGCGGGGACCAAGCCGAGAGCGCAATGGTTCACCCGGAGGTACCACGAGAGTGAGGAGTTTCCGCCTTTTCTGGTACGCGAGGATTGGGAAAGCGACGAGCATTGGGATCTTTGTCAACGCTATCTGCAGCGCCAGGCCCCGCGGTTGCTGATGTTGCATGGATTGGGTTGGGAGGAGCGGCGGAGAATGGAATTGGCGGCAAAGTCGAACGCGCTCGACGTCATCCGCTTCTATCCGCTTTATCCGGAAATCGCCGATAACAATGTCATGAATAAGATACGGATCGAAGCTCGGCTCCGAATGGCGGCAGGAGAGACGGCGTATACGATGGGGCGACGGGATGGTGTCCTTTATCAGTGATGTCGTCGCCTCTGATCGCTCAACGCCGCGCTGCGGCAGTGGCGAGGCGCTAAAACAGGCCGCCAACGTCGCACCAACGGTGAGGGAGAGTGCGCTGCAGACTCATCGC
>JGI12210J13797_10276197_pt1 | contig 26464 bp, 22 predicted proteins | sample ElkSlonscriptome_3_FD_13797 | JGI IMG/M metagenome (IMG submission 13797) | reverse complement strand
ACGGCAGCCGCCATCGATGGGCCAAGCCAGATGTTTGCCAAAGGCAAGTCGCGCGAGAACGGGTGCCGCATTGCTCAGCAGCACGACCGTCAAGAGTGAAGAGACATGAATCCAGGAGAACACTGATCACCACTGGAGCTGCTCAGGTTCACGCTGCCCACCAGTAGGGCCGCGACCAGGGGCTTGGTCGGGCGAGTGAACCCAAGCCCAGGGAAGCGCGTGCAACGCTCAGAACGCCCGTGATACGCGCCAGCGCTGGTAATTTGGCTCGTCCAGATAGGCCTTGCTTGTGATGTAGTTGAGCACGTTGCGTAGCCGATAAAAGCCGACGACGGAATCAACCTGCAACAACTCGTTGCCTTGCTCGTCAAAGAACAGCACCGAGGGCGCGTAGAACAGGCCGAGCTCGGCCGCCCATTCCCGCGCCGTGGTGCGCTCGCCGGAGGGCGTGATCACCGGCGTATCGGACCACATGTCCAACTGCACGCTGTCGAACTCCGAAAACTGCCGCACGATCGCGGGCTCACGCAACACCTCACCATGCAGCACGTCGCAAGCATGGCATTCGCCTTGCTCGAAGAACACCGCCAACGGCCGCTCACTGGACATCAGCGTGCGGTTCAGGTCATAGGGAGGCGAGGTGAAGAAGTCTGCTTCGTTGAGCTCGCCGGCCTCGAAGACCATGCGATTCTCGCCACGGGCGAGATAGTCGCGAAACGACTCGCGCTTGTAATGCTCGTCGGCGACATACTCCAGCGCGGCGCGGAACTGATAGGGCGGGTAGTAGCCCCGCAACCGCAGCACCTCGGCACCGCTGACATCGTGAAAGATCAGCGAGGGCGTGAAGTTGGTACCCTCGCGCAACGCATAGTCGCGCTCGCTCAGCGTCTCGCCGTTCAGGTCCACTACCTCATCGATGCCCCAGATGTCGACCGGAACGATGTCAAAGTGCCGCTGGCTATAGTCGACGATGTCGGCCAAACCAAAGTTGACGTCCATCAGCTTGTGGCAGTAGGCACAACGCTTCTGACCGAAATACACGACCAGATCCTTCCCCTCGGCGACCGCGGCGGCATGATCCTCCGGCAGATTCAGGAACGGCTCGTTGAACCACTCCGGATACTCCAGCACTTGGTCGCGTGGGAAGTCATTGAAACTGAAACGATCACCGTCGCTCTGGCTCTCGACAGCGGGCGCGCCAACGGCGCCGGCATCGGTCTCGATCGCAATGCTGCTCGTACCGACAGCAACTAACGGGCCCAAGACCAGGCATGCCGCCGATTGCCGCAACGCGCGTGGAATCATCGAATCGTCTCCAGTGGTAGCGGTCCGTCCGCCAACGGACTCCGGCTATTTTTGTTCCGCACCCGGACGCTGCCCGGGTCGCGCCCTATTCGACCGCAGGTCGTGGCCTACGTCCACCCATTTCACCCTGGGTTGCTTGCGAGCGCCGACGGTTTGCAGGCGCATCGCGTTTCATGGTGACAACGCGATGATGGAGCGTACCTCGGCCAAGGCACGATCATCACCAAGTGGTTGCCCCCGAGCAGACATTCGAAGGTCCGCCGGGCACCGTTGTCGAGTCCGAGATCCACGGCCGCGACGAGGAACACGCGCGACCGCACCGCCAGCCGAAGATCTAAGGATGCGCGGGTCAGACGGCGATCCCTCTTGTGGCTTTGTCTTAATCGGTTTGCGTCCGGTATGCTCTGAGCCCGAGCAATCGAAACGACCATTGATCCCCGCCATGCAGCCCCCGCGCAGCCACCCGGCACCTGACTTCGACTGGGACGCCATCGACAGCGTTTTCCTCGATATGGACGGCACGCTGCTGGATTTGTACTTCGACAACCATTTCTGGCTTGAACACGTGCCGACACGCTATGCCGAGAAGCTCGGATTGAGCCTGGACGAGGCCAAGGACAAGCTGATGCCTCGCTATCGGCGCATCCAGGGGACCTTGGACTGGTACTGCGTCGACTACTGGAGCCAGGAACTTGGGCTGGACATCGCAGTGCTGAAAGCAGAAGTGGAGCATCTGATCACCGTGCACCCGTTCGTGATCGATTTCCTCGATGCCCTGGCCGCACGCGGCAAGCGTCGGGTGTTGGTCACCAATGCGCACCAGAAGTCCATCACGCTGAAGATGGAACGGACCCGTCTCCACGGTCACCTAGAGCGCGTCATCTGCGCCCACGATCTGGCCCTGGCGAAGGAATCGCCCGGATTCTGGGAGCGCGTACAGCGCGTCGAGCCCTTTGACCCAGCACGGACGCTGTTCGTCGACGACAACCTCGACGTGCTGCGCGCGGCCCGCGCCTTCGGCTTCCGCTGGCTGCTCGCCATCACCGAACCGGATTCGAGCAAGCCCGCCCACAGGATCGATGAATTTCCCGCCCTGCGCGACTTCAAACCGCTGCTACCACCACTCGCCTGAGCCTCGCCGCCGCGTGCATGAAACCCGCGAATACCGCAAGCGTCAGGGAGACGCAGTGGGTTTCAGTCTTTCGGTTTCGCAGCGCAGAGGTTCCGTTGTTGATAAGGAAACCTCGCGACTCGAAACGAGAAACTCGCCGCTTTTCGCTACCGATCAACTCACAGGGGAGCTGCCAGCGGCCGGCTTACGGCGACGGCGTCGCGGCCGCCGAACCGGCGTGTCCGCACCGTCGACCTGGTCCGTCTGCGCGCTGTCCGCACGCGGTGCCGGAGCTGTCTGGCCATCGGGGTCTGATCGCAGCTGCGCTTGGGCCTCCGACTGGGCGGACTGGGCATCGCCGCGCCGCTGACCATGGGCGCGGTCCCTGCCGTCGGCGCCCCGGCGACCCTCGCCCTGGCGTTCCGGCCGACCACCCCGACCCGTGCGCGGACCGCCGCGGTCTTCGCGTGGTCGCCGCGGAACGCGTACCCGGCTGCGATAGTCGATGTCCGCCAGCAGTGAATCATCGACGCCGCTGACTTCGATCTTTGCGCCGATGTAGGCCTCGATATCCGGCAGACAGAAGGCGTAGGTCTCGCAGACGAAGCTGATGGCGTCGCCCGCCTCGCCGGCGCGGGCGGTACGACCGATGCGGTGCACATAATCCTCGGCATCTTCCGGCAGATCGTAATTGATCACATGGGTGACACCCGGAATATGCAGGCCGCGGGCGGCGACGTCGGTGGCGACCATGATGGGCAAGTCACCGGTCTGAAACTGACGCAGCAGGCTGAGCCGCTTCTTTTGCGGCACGTCGCCGGAGAGCATGGCCGATTTCAGACCGTTGCCCTCGAGGAAGCCCCACACCCATTCGCCCTCGCGTTTTGTGTTGATGAAGATCATGATGCGCGCGTTCTCGAAGCTGCGGACTAGACCGATCAGCAACTTCACCTTTTCGTCGTTGGCCACCATGTAACAGCTTTGCCGCACACGGTCGGCGGTGACCTTCTCCGGGGCGATCTCGACCATCTGCGGGTCGTTCATGTGCTCGTAGGCGAGTTCCATGACGCGGTACGACAACGTCGCGGAGAACAGCATGCCGAGCCGCTCGGTGGGCGGTGGCATGCGCCGCAGCACAAAGCGGATGTCCTTAATGAAACCGAGATCGAACATCCGGTCGGCCTCGTCCAACACCACCACTTCCACAGACTTGAAGTCGAACACCCGTTGCTTGAAATAGTCGATGAGCCGGCCCGGCGTGCCGATCAGGATATCGACGCCAGCGGCGACCATATCGCGCTGCTGCTGGTAGGCCGTACCGCCGTAGACCAGCCCGAGGCGCAGGCCGGCGTGACGGCCAATGGACTGCGCGTCGCGGTGGATCTGTACCGCCAGTTCGCGGGTAGGTGCCAGGATGACGACGCGCGGCTGCTGCGGTCGACTCCTCTGGTCCGAGGCCTGCTCCGGAACCTGGTCTAGAGCCTGGCCTGGGGTCTGATGCGCGGCCGAATGCGTCAGCAAACGTTGCATGGCGGCCACCAAAAAGGCCGCGGTCTTGCCAGTCCCGGTCTGCGCCTGGCCGGCGATGTCCCGACCGGCAAGCGCCAGCGGCAGCGTTTCCGCCTGGATCGGTGTACAGTAGGTAAAGCTGGCGTCGGTGAGACCGTTGAGGATGCGCTGGTCCAGGTCGAAGCTGTCGAAACGGGTATCTGTGAGGTGGGTCTGAGGCATTGAGTGATATTGCCGGGGCTAGGTTGGTCGCCTGAACGGCGCGCGGGGCTTGCAAATCTTGATATCTTTGGCTCAAATAGCATCTTAACCCTGAGGGCAAGAACAAAGCCAATCCCACCCCGCCCTGCCTTATTGCAGCCGCCCGACATTGCACGCCGCCTTCGGAGCCCAAGCCTGAGTGCGCTGCGCGCTATCACAACCAATCCGGAGAAACACTGAAGTGAGCGAACGCATCCTGCATGTGACGGATGACACCTTCGAAGACGAGGTGCTCAAGTCCGACGAGCCGGTTCTTGTCGATTACTGGGCCAACTGGTGCGCCCCGTGCAAGATGATCGCACCGGTGTTAGAGGAAATCGCGGAGGAGTACGAGGGCCGCATCAAGGTCGCCAAGCTCGATATCGACCAGAACCGCGCCGTCACCGAGCGCTTCAACGTCCGCGGCATCCCGACCTTGATCCTGTTCAAGAACGGGGAGGCGGAGGCGATCAAGGTCGGCGCAGTCTCCAAATCGCAACTGACGGTGTTCATCGACAGCAACCTCTGAAGACCAGTTTCTCGCCCGATGCAACGAGGCCCGCGCCAGGAGTACCGCACCGCGCTGTGATCGGCAGCGCTCGGCCCGGACCCTCTCGGAGCAGTGCAGAGATTCCGAGACCGTCCGCGATCAGTATCGTTGTCGTTGTCGCTTGCGACAACGACAACAAGCTGCCTCATGACATCTGTGATACTGCACTAGGGACTCAAATCAGTCCAAAACACCGCAATCCGCTGTCGGGCGACCCGATCGGGCGCCCCACACCAACCCCGCCCTCGCCGGCCAATCGTGCTCTCCCCGGCTGCTTTACCCGGCTCGCCGCCGCCCGGCCCGCACCGCAGAGACCATCCAGCCGGTGGCTGCCCCCCACCCTCATCCCGAAGACCGACATGAATCTCACAGAACTCAAAAAGATGCCCGTGCCCGCGCTGGTAGAACTGGCGCAGTCAATGGAAATCGAAGGCATCGGCCGCTCGCGCAAGCAGGACCTGATCTTCGCGATCCTGAAGGCGCAGGCAAAACGCGGCGAGGACATCTCCGGCGACGGCGTGCTCGAGATCCTGTCTGACGGGTTCGGCTTTTTGCGCTCCGCGGACGCCTCCTACCTGGCCGGCCCGGACGACATTTACGTCTCGCCGAGCCAGATCCGCCGCTTCTCGCTGCGCACTGGCGACACCATCTCGGGTAAGATTCGGCCTCCCAAGGACGGTGAGCGCTACTTCGCGCTCCTCAAGGTCAGCGACATCAATTTCGACCGGCCTGAAAACACCAAGAACAAGATCCTGTTCGAGAACTTCACGCCGCTGTTCGCGCAAGAACGCCTGACACTGGAGATCGGCAACGGTAGCACCGAAGACCTCACGGCACGTGTGGTCGACCTGGTGGCACCCATCGGCAAAGGGCAACGCGGGCTCATCGTATCCCCGCCCAAGGCCGGCAAGACCATGATGCTACAGAACATCGCCCAGTCCATCGGACACAATCACCCGGACGTGTTCCTGATTGTGCTGCTGATCGATGAACGGCCGGAGGAAGTCACCGAGATGTCCCGTTCGGTGCGCGGCGAGGTCATCTCCTCCACCTTCGACGAGCCCGCCACGCGCCACGTGCAGGTGGCCGAGATGGTCATCGAGCGCGCCAAGCGACTGGTCGAGCACAAGATGGACGTTGTCATCCTGCTCGACAGCATCACCCGATTGGCACGCGCCTACAACACCGTGGTGCCCTCCTCCGGCAAGGTACTCACCGGCGGTGTCGACGCCAACGCGTTGCAGCGCCCGAAACGCTTCTTCGGCGCCGCGCGCAACGTCGAGGAAGGCGGCTCGCTGTCGATCATCGCCACCACGCTGGTGGACACCGGCTCGCGCATGGACGACGTCATCTACGAGGAGTTCAAGGGCACCGGCAACATGGAACTGCACCTGGATCGCCGCATCGCCGAGAAACGTATCTTCCCGTCGATCAATATCAACCGCTCTGGTACCCGCCGCGAGGAGTTGCTGATGTCGGCCGGTGAGCTACAGAAGATGTGGATACTGCGCAAGATCCTGCATCCGATGGACGAACTCGCCGCCATCGAATTCCTGCTCGACAAGCTCAAGACCACCAAGACCAACAACCAGTTCTTCGACTCCATGAAGGGTTGATCCTCGACTCCTTGAGGGCGCATCCGTTTATAGCGCAGTCAGGAGTTCTGGTGACGACGCGTTTGCCGTCCGAAGGGCCGAGCGTCAAGCGCCTGGGGCCAACACGGCGGGATCCTGATGGACAGCGGCCCTTGGCCCTTGGCGCTTGGCCCATTCGACGCAAGGGTTACCGATGACGACGATCACCCCAACCCGCGATTATGCACGCATCGGCACCGCCCTCGCCTCCGCAGCGCTGCTGGTCGCCGCGGCAGTGCTGGCGTTTCAACTCAGCGTCGATCTGCGCCGGCTGCAATCCCTGCAATCGGACCTCGCCGAGCTGCAGGACGTGCGCTATGGCCTGCTGAACGCGGAACTCTGGGTGGACCAGATCGCCGGCATCCTCGCGCACAAGATCGACACCTTCGAAGTAACCGAATCGAACCGCCCGCTGGTCAAGCGCAACATCGAGATCGTGCTGGATCGGCTGATGGTGGAGGTCGAGGACTATTTGCGCCGAAGGAACGCGGCCGGTGACAATTGGGTCGAGCGCCTGCAAGGGACGTTGCGCCAAGGCGTCCAGGACTTTGTTGTGGACTTCACGGAGCTGCGCGCGCGGGTTCCGGTGTATGCCGATGCGGTCATCGACGAATTGAATCGCCCGGAGACCCGCGCAGCCATCAAGCAGGAACTGCTGGAGGCCATCGACGGTGCCGCCGAGGCCACCTTCTCCGAGACCGACAGCACCGCCTTCGAGCTGATCCTGAGCCGCCATGCTTGCACCCAGGCACCGGCCTGCGTCGACGCCATGCACGCCGAAAGCGCCGACCTGCGGCAGCGGACGGTGGTCGCGGCGGTTTGGGTCGCGGCGCTGGTGGCGGTGATGTTCGCCCTGGCATTGGGACGCCGCCGAATGCTGCCGCCGGAGACGATGGCGTTGCTTACCGCCGCGACGCTGGTGCTGCTCGCGGTGGGCGTCTGGACACCAATGATCGAGGTCGACGCGCGCATCGAGGCACTGCACTTCCAGCTCATGGGCGAGCCGATCACCTTCACCGACCAAGTCCTGTACTTTCAGAGCAAGAGCATCCTCGACGTGGTCGTGGTGCTGGCGGACACCGGCGCGGCGGACATGCTCCTGGTGGCCGTGCTGATCACGCTGTTCAGCCTGGTGTTTCCGACCGCGAAGGTCATCGCCGGGTTCTTGTATTACTTCGACTTTCGGGGGCTGCGCAGCAACGCGCTGGTGTCTTTCTTCGCGCTGCGCTCCGGCAAATGGTCCATGGCGGATGTGCTGGTGGTCGCCATGCTGATGGCCTACGTCGGCTTCAGCGGCCTGATCGCAAATCAACTCAAGAGCGTGGCCGGTGCCAGCTCCAGCGTGGACGTCATCACCACCAACGGCACCGCGCTTCAGGTGGGCTTTTTCATGTTCCTGGCATTCGTGCTCGCCAGCCTGGTGTTATCGTCGATGCTGGAGGCGCGGCTGGACCGCCGTACCTCGTAACCCAGGCCGATGACCCTCTGCTGGCAGACAGCAGCGCCTAATGCACCAGTACCGAGGTTTCGACGCCATCGTCGCTCGTCGTCGTTGACTTGCGCGTCTCCGATTGCGCTCGCTGACCTCCATCGCCTGCTTGGCAACCTCCGCGGCCCCAAAGCGTTCTCACCTTTGAAGAGGCTGCGCCACGAGCACTCTAAGGCGACAGCGTCACCACCGCCTGCGCTACCTGCGCCGCGCGCTGGCGCGCTTGATCGGTATCCATACCGCGCGCGAGCGCGACCCCCATGCGCCGGCCCGTGAAGGACTCGGGCTTGCCGAACAGGCGCAGGTCCGACTCCGGCACCTTGAGCGCCTCTGCCAGTCCGTCAAAGCCGATGCCAACGGCGTCCATGCCGCCGTAGATCACGGCGCTGGCGGCGACGGCGTCGCGGCAGGTGTCTACCGGCAGACCGAGGATGGCGCGGGCGTGCAGGTCGAACTCGCTTTGACGCTGAGAGGCCATGGTCACCATGCCGGTGTCGTGCGGGCGCGGGCTCACCTCGCTGAAACAGACGTCGTCGCCGCGCACGAACAATTCCACGCCGAACAGGCCGCGTCCGCCGAGCGCACCGGTGACGCGGCGGGCGATGTCCTGTGCGCGTTCCAAGGCCCTGGATGTCATCGGCTGCGGTTGCCAGCTCTCGACGTAGTCGCCCCGCACCTGTCGATGGCCGACCGGGTCGCAGAAATGGGCCTCACTGTGCGCGGCGTCGGTACCAGTGCGGACGGTCAGCAACGTGATCTCGAAATCAAACTCCACCATCTGCTCGACGATCACCCGGCCCCGGTTAACCCGGCCGCCGGCCATCGCATAGTCCCAGGCGGCCTGCAGGTCGTCTGCGGACTCCAGCCGCGACTGGCCCTTGCCGGACGAGGACATCACCGGCTTGACGATGCAGGGATAGCCGATGGCATCGGCATGGTGTTTTAGCTCGGCGAAGTCGTCGGCAAAGGCATAGGCCGAGGTCGGCAGGCCCAATTGCTCGGCGACCAGCCGGCGAATGCCCTCGCGATTCATGGTCAGGCGCGCCGCACGGGCCGTGGGGATCACCTCGCACAGACCGGCCTGTTCGACCTCAACCAGCACGTCGGTGGCGATGGCCTCGATCTCGGGCACGATAATCCGCGGGCGCTCCGCATCGATGAGAGCGCGCAGCGCGCCGGCGTCGGCCATGTCGATGACGCGCGCGTGGTGCGCCACCTGATGCCCCGGGGCGTTGGCGTAGCGATCGACCGCGATCACCTCCACACCAAGGCGTTGCAACGCGATGATGACCTCTTTGCCGAGCTCACCGGCGCCGAGCAGCATGACGCGCATGGCGTTCGGGGACAGGGGGGTGCCGATGTGCATGGGCAGACTCCGATAGCGGTGTGGTTTCTATCTTGCAGGGTTCACCGGGCAGTATAACGGCAGGACATGCGACGCGAATGGCCGCGGATCAGGGCGACGAGCAAGAGTGGACCCGGAAACGCTCACTTGACGATCAGTGCCACAGACCTGAGCATCCATCCATGATCAGGTCATTGCGTTGCAAAGAGACCAAGAGTATCGCCGCCGGACGACTTTCGAAACGCATCCCGCCCGAGATCCAACGCCGTGCGAAGATGCGTCAGGACCGCATCGATACCGCGGCTCGCTTGGACGACTTGCGAGCACCGCCGTCTCGCCACCTGGAGGCGATGCGAGGGAATCGTACCGGACAATGGAGCATCCGCATCAATGCTCAATGCCGCTTCTTTTTCGTCTGATGAGACGGGCACGCTCATCGCGTCGAAATCATCGACGAACATTGATACAAGACATCATGCTGCTGTCGCCCAAACACCGTTTTCTATTCGTCCACATCGCCAAGACCGGCGGCACCAGTGTGCGCGCGGCGCTCACGGCGCGGCGCTGGGCCGACCCCTGGTATTGGCCAATGTTCCTTTGCAGCCGCTTCAGCCATCTGAGCCGGCACCGCATCGGCACCAAGTTTCCGCGGCATGCCAAGGTCGTCGCCGCCAAGGAGCTGTTGCCGAAGGCGTACTTCGATGCGCTGTTCAAGTTCGCGTTCGTGCGCAATCCCTGGGACCTTCAGGTCAGCTCCTTCCACCACATCCGCCGCGAGCGACCGCAATACTTGGGCGGACACGATCGCTTCGCCGATTTTCTGCGCTGGAAGCTCGACCCTGAGCGCCCATACCAGTTCCACGTCGACACCTCCATCGAATTGCAAACCGATTATCTGATCGACCTGCACGGCAACATCGTGGTCGACTTCATCGGTCGCTACGAACACTTGGAGCAGGATTTTCAGACCGCTTGCGACGGTATCGGCCTGCGCCGTATCGCCCTACCCCACCGCCGGCGCGCCGCGGACCGCGAGCACGACTATCGCCGGTACTACAACGACTTCACGCGCGAACTCGTCGCACATCACTTTGCCCGCGACATCGCCCTGCTCGGCTATGACTTCGACCCCGGATTGACGACTGAGCCGGCGCCGATAGGATCAGTGAACGAGGGCGAATGAACCGGCAGAGGGTGTCGGCCACGACAGACGCCCCAGAGCGTCTCGGCGGCGGACTGCGTGGCCGCTGATGCATTGGTTCACGCTGTCGTTGATCTGCGCGATCAGCCTAGCCTCCGCGGATGCCGCCACCAAGGCCTGGCTGCAGGACTACTCGGCCCGCGAGCTCGCGCTGGTGCGCTTTTCACTCACGGCGGTGTTGCTGCTGCCGCTGCTGACTGGGCTGCCGACCTTGTCCACGCTGCCGCCGGCATTCTGGGGTTGGATGCTGCTGCTCTGGCCGCTAGAGATCGCCGCGATGCTGTTATACATGGCCGCGATCCGCGACCACCCGCTGTCGCTGACCCTGCCCTATCTCGCCTTCACGCCGGTGTTTGTGCTCGGCGTCGCGCACCTGCTGCTTGGCGAGCAGGTGTCGGTGCAGGGCGCGTTCGGCGTGGTGCTGGTCGTGATCGGCGCTTGGCTGCTCAACGTACAACATGCGCGCCGCGACAACTGGCGCAGTTGGATCAGGCCGCTCAGCGCGATCCTTTGGGAACCGGGGTCACGCATGATGCTCGCCGTCGCAGTGATTTTTGCGCTGACGGCGACTATGGGCAAGCTGGTGTTGCAGTACATCCCGCCGCAGCAATTCGGCGCGTTCTACTTTCTGACTTTGGGCCTACTGATGCCTCTGGCATTTGCGCTGCCAGGGCTGCGCGGCGGCTCGCCGAAAGACCCTGGCCCACTGTGGCGCAGTATCGCCCGGTTGTTTCGGCGCCCGCGTGCGGTATTCGCCGTTGCCGCCTTGAATGCCGTGATGGTCTTCACGCACTTTATTGCGCTGCAACAGGTGGAGGTGGCCTACATGATCGCGGTCAAGCGCACCAGTCTGCTGTTCGGCATCCTCTATGGCGCGTTGCTATTCCACGAGACCGGTTTGCGCACTCGCCTGCCTGCAGGCGCTGTGATGCTGACCGGTGTCGCCACCATCCTGACCGGCTGACGTGTTGACCGACACACCGAAGACCGCATCCGCCTCAGGCCGAAAGGGCTGAGTCGATGGCCGACGCGCTCAAGACCGCCTTCCCGCCCGTCATCGGCGACCGACCGCGATTGTTGATCCTGGGTTCGATGCCGGGCGAGGCATCACTGCGGCTCGGCCAATACTACGGCCACGGCCGGAATGCCTTCTGGCCGATCCTCTGCACGCTACTTTCGGTACCGCCGGACAGCGACTATTCCACTCGCATCGCGGCGCTGAAGACCCATCGCATCGCGCTCTGGGACGTCATCGCAGCCTGTGCGCGGCAGGGAAGCTTGGATGCGAACATTCGGCCCGACAGTATTCTGGTCAACGACTTCGGCGCCCTGTTCGATGCTTATCCCGACATCCGCTCCATCGCCTTCAACGGCGGCACAGCCGAGCGCGAGTACCGCCGTCGCGTGCGGCCCGGACTCAACCACATGCATCGGATGCGCTACGTTCGGCTGCCATCCACTAGCCCAGCCCATGCCGGCATGACTTTCGGCGCCAAACTCGCCGCCTGGCGCGTGTTGCTGGAACACACGACGCCGACATGACGTTACAATCCTCGCTGCATAACGCACCCACGAAGATCGAGAGAACGCCTTAGGTTGATCGACGAGTACGACAAGTGCCTACGCGAGACCGAGGGCGACCTCAATAAGCAAGCGGGATTTGAGCGCGACCTGAACTCCGCCGAGGCCCTGCACTAATTCGGTGACATTGGCCGACGTCGCCGGCAAAGTCTCCGCACAACCGAACCGGGAAAAGAGCCATGTTGCTGAAGATCATTCGCGAGGGCTTGGGCCGCACCGTCGCATTCATCGATCAGGCCACACGTCCGACACCAATAGCGCGCCCCCCCGAGGTCCAACGTGACGTCGACGCCGCGGTGCAGCCGATGGCGCTGTATCAGTACTTCGCCTGTCCGTTCTGCATCAAGACCCGCCGCGCGATCCATCGGCTCAATCTCCCCATCGCATTGCGCGACGCCCAGAACAACCCCGAGCATCGTGCCGCGCTGGCCGCGGACGGTGGCAAGATCCAGGTGCCGTGCCTGCGCATCGACGAACACAGCGGCACCCGTTGGCTGTATGAATCCGGCGACATCATCGCGTACTTGGACAAGCGCTTCGGCACCTATACCCCCGGGGGTGGCATGCCTGGGGATTTGGGCACGCAACATCCCGGGGGGCAACCGCCCCAGGATCAAAGTCGGGAGCGGCAACAAACGCAACCTAAGGCGCGCAACCAGACACAGTCATGCGACCGATACGCGGCGCGCCCGAAGCAGGCGACGCAAGCCCAAAGCCATCCCCGCGTGACGGCAGGCTGGCCGACCACCCTGTACTGTCTCGGCGCGATGATGTGCGCACCGGCGCTGGCAGACCAGGCGGCGCTGCGCGCCTATGAGTGCACCGAAAACGGCGTAAAGACGTTCTCCGATAAGCCCTGCGGCCGCGTCGGGCGGCGCGTGTTCCTCGGCTACAGCTCGCCGAAGGAACTCTCCAGCGCAGGCCAAAGCCTGGCCGCAGAGCGTGCCGCGGATGCGCGCACCGACGCGTTCATCGACCGCCTCGAACTCAAGCGGGCTATCGCCCGCGTCGAAGGCCGGGTCAGTGATTTGCACAAAGAGCGCGACGCCGCGCTGTCAGAACTGCGGGCACGCATCAACAGTGGCGCCGTCATTCAAGCGCTTAGGCCCGGACAGGACAGCGGCAGGGGGCTCGACCCGCGGCCGATGGTCGCAGCCGAGATGGCGGACCACACCCTCATCGAAGAGATGCAGGTCATCAATACGCGCTACGCTCAAGACATTGCCGTTGCGGAGCAACACCTTGAGCAACTAAAGGACCACCTGACGAAGATGGAACCGTCCGCAAATCACAGATGAGGAGCATCACCAGTCCCACCTGCGGTATAATGCTTCTCCGCATAAGCGTCTTGTAGGTCGGTCGCCGCCGTATCGGGCGCGCCGCAATACGCGGCACAGACCGGCCACATCACCATCTCCCCAAAACGGGAAGGTCGACGCCAACGACCGATCCCAGAGCCTAAGCGGGTCGATTGCCGTGGCAATACGACAACCCGCCCCTTTCAACCTAAATCCGAAGGAATCCCTATGACACGCAGTTACCTGGTCTCGTCCGAATCCGTGGGCGAGGGCCATCCCGACAAGGTCGCCGACAACGTCTCCGACGCGATACTCGACGCCCTCCTCGCACAGGACCCGACATCGCGCGTGGCCTGCGAGACCATGGTCAACACCGGCATGGCGATTGTCTCCGGCGAGATCACATCCACTGCGGTGGTCGATTATACCCAGGTGGTACGAGACACCATCTGCGATATCGGCTACAACGACGGCAAGATGGGCTTCGACGGCAACGCCTGTGCGGTGCTGATCGCGCTCGACAAGCAGTCACCGGACATCGCCCAGGGCGTCAACGAGGGCAGCGGCATCGACCTCGATCAGGGCGCCGGCGACCAGGGTTTGATGTACGGCTACGCCACCAACGAGACCGAGGCGTTGATGCCGATGCCGATCCAACTCGCGCATCAGCTCACCAAGCGTCAGGCCACGGTGCGCAAAACCGGCGAGTTGGACTGGCTGCGACCCGACGTCAAGTCCCAGGTCTCGGTCCGCTACGAGGGCAATACCCCGAAGTCCATCGAAGCGGTCGTGCTATCCACCCAGCATGCGGAAGAGGTCAGCTACGACACGCTACAAGAAGCGGTCATGGAAACCATCGTCCGCCCGGTCATCCCGAAGGCAATGCTGGCCAACGACGCCAAATTCTTCATCAACCCGACCGGGCGCTTCGTCATCGGCGGCCCGGTCGGTGACTGCGGTCTGACCGGGCGCAAAATCATCGTCGACACCTACGGTGGCGTCGGCCGTCACGGCGGCGGCGCCTTCTCCGGCAAGGACCCGAGCAAGGTCGACCGTTCCGCGGCCTATGCGGCCCGCTACGTGGCCAAGAACATCGTCGCCGCGGGGCTAGCGGACAAGTGCGAGGTGCAGGTCGCCTACGCCATCGGTGTCGCGCAGCCTGTGTCGATCCATGTCGATGCCTTCGGTACCGCCAAGATCGACGAGACGCGCATCGAAGAGCTGATCCGCGCCCACTTCGACCTGCGACCCAAGGGCATCATCCAGATGCTCGACCTCCTGCGGCCGATCTACCGCGCCACCGCCGCCAACGGCCACTTCGGCCGCAGCGAGCCCGAGTTCACCTGGGAGCGCACCGACAAGGCCGAGGCACTGCGGGCCGACGCCGGGCTCTGATCGAAAACCCCCGCCGACGACGCGTCCGAAGCAAGACGCGCTTCGGCGCGTCTTACGCGTTGGCGAAAGCAATCAGCCACAACGCTTGATCGGGCGGCGGGGCTCGGCAAATAAGGCCTAGGCACCTCAACTCAGGTTTAGTCGATCACCGGATACGTCGGTGTCCGTCGGCCAGTCACAAAGGAACGCCGCGGGTCGACTAGTGCGCGCCCGGCCAGTGCCGTGCGCCCGAGTAGCATGCGAAAGCGCATGCTGTCGCGGTCGGTCAATGTCAGTTCGACCGGCCAGCGCTGGCCGGCGACGACGAGGTCGGTAGTGATGACGCAGCGTAGCTCGCGATGGCCACCGGAATCGGTGACGGTGCGCCGGTCCAGCAGCGGAGCCTCACAACGTACAATCAGGTCATCGCGTTCCTGCACCGGGTGTACGGCGAAGCGAACCAACTCGACCTCGCCGTGCAGTTCGGTCTCGACCTCGAAGGCATGCAGGGTCGAGGTGCGCGCGCCGGTGTCGACCTTGCACTTGATCACGGGCAGGCCCAGTTCCGGCAGGTCCACCCACTCGCGCCAGCCCAGCGTCAGCAATTGTTCAGACATGCTTCAAGCACCATGATCATCGACACCCCGCTCCACCTCCCCTGCGCGGCGCAGTTCACGCTTGAGGATTTTCCCGGCGGCGTTCTTCGGCAAGCCATCAACGACCTCGATGCGGCGTGGGATCTCGTGACTGCCCAGGTGTTTCCGGCACCAGGCCTTGAGTTCCGCGTCGTCGGCCTGCTGCTGAGGCGCCGATGTGACGTAGGCGATGGGAATCTCGCCGTGAATGCGATTCGCCTCGCCCACCACTGCCGCCTCGGCAACGTCGGGATGCCGGACCAGCGTCTCTTCGATGATGCGCGGATAGACGTTGATCCCATTACTGATGATTAGGTCCTTGATGCGGTCCACCAGATAAAAGCAGCCGTCGGTATCGCGCCAGCCCACATCGCCGGTGCGAAACCAGTCGCCAAAAAAGCTCTGAGCGGTATCCTCCGGCAGATTCCAGTAGCCGCGCATCACGCTGGGGCTACGCACGCAGACCTCGCCGTGCTCGCCGTCCAGCAGCCAGCGACCCTCAGGGTCGGCGATGCGCATCTCGACCCCAGGGATCGGCGGGCCGATGGAACCGGGCTTGCGTGGCCCCTCCGGCCGATTCACTGCCGTGACCGGCCCGCACTCGGTGGGGCCATCGCCCTCCAGCATCGGCACCTGAAAACGTTGCTCGAATGCCTGCATCAGCGCCTGCGGCAACGCGGCTCCGCCGGAGATGCACAACCGCACACTGCGCCACAGCGCGACCCGGTCGTCACCGAGTCGCATCAGCACCGCATACAGACTCGGCACACCGAGAAAGATGGTTGCATGGTGCATCTCGATGGCCTGCGTGATGTCCTGGGAATCGAAGCGCGGCACCGGCACCAGCGCCGCACCGGCAAGCAGCGGTGTCAATATGCCAACTGTGCCGGCGAAGGCATGGAACATCGGTAGCACCACCAGGAAACGGTCGGTGGTCGGATTCAGGTCCAACGCCTCGGCCACCGCAAGCGCATTGCTGGCCAGATTGGCGTGCGTCAACACGGCACCCTTGGGCCGGCCGGTGGTGCCGGATGTGTAGAGGATCACGGCGGCGTCTTGATCGGGGTCGATCTGCACCGCCGGCGCCTGCTCCGGCTGCACCAGTTGGTGCAGATGGCAATCGGCGACATCAACGTCCTGCTCCAGGCCGATTCCAATCCGCAGCGCAACCGCTGGTGCATCGGCCAGGGCCGTGGCGGCCTGCTCGGCGAAGGCCGCGTGGAAGAACAGCGCCCGCGCGCCAGCATCGCGCAGCATGAACGCGACTTCACGAGGATTCAGCAGGAGGTTGATCGGCACCACCACGGCGCCTGTCTTGAGGATGCCGAGGTAGGCGACGACGAACTCGGGGCTGTTCGGACAGTACAGCGCCACGCGATCACCGGGCGAGACGCCGCGCGCGGCAAGGGAGGCGGCGAGGCCGTCGGTTGCGATGTCGAGCGCCGAGTAAGTCCAGGTGAGCGAATCGGCAAAGATCGCCGGCGCCTCGTGATGGGCGGCGACGATGCGCCGAAACAGCGCCGGCAGATCGGCGCTGGCTTGACCGACAAGACCCCCTGCCTCGTCCGCGCCCCCGTCCGCGGGATTGCCGGTACCCAAAGTCGATCCCATCCGGCAGTGTCTCAGATGACCTTGGAGAAGCCGACCGGCCCCTGCTTGGCGGCCAGATAGGCGTCGAAGGCCATGCAGATGTTGCGGATCAACAATCGTCCCTTGGGCAGCACGCGAATGCCTGTGGAATCGACCTCCAGCAGCCCGTCGCGAACCATGCCGTCGAGCTTGGGCAGACTGGTTGCAAAGTAATCGCTAAAGTCGATTTCCCAGCGCCGCTCAACGTCCGCGAAGTCCAACCGGAAATTGCAGATCAGCCGGGTGATGACGTCGCGCCGAAGCTCGTCATCGCGATTCAACTCGATGCCGCGGAAGACCGGCAGCCGGCCGTTGTCGATGTCCTCGTAATAGCTGTCGAGTTCGCGGCGGTTCTGGCCGTAGGTATTGGCCACCTTACCGATCGACGTGACCCCGACGCCGATCAGATCGCAATCGGCGTGGGTCGAGTAACCCTGGAAGTTACGATACAGGGTGCCGTCGCGTTGGGCCAAGGCAAGTTCATCGTCTGGGCGGGCGAAGTGGTCCATACCAATGTACAGCCAGCCGGCACTGGTCAGCCGCTCGGTGGTGGCTTGCAGAATGTCGAGCTTGACCTCCGGCGGCGGCAAATCGTCGTCGGCGATGCGCCGCTGCGGCTTGAAGCGGGTGGGCAGATGAGCGTAGTTGAACACCGACAACCGGTCTGGGTTGACTTCGATGATGCGCTCCAGCGTCGCCATGAAGCCTTCTACGGTCTGATAGGGCAGACCATAGATCAGGTCGATGCTGATGGAGCGGAAGCCCTCGTCGCGGGCCGACTGCAGCACCTCCATGGTCTCCGCCTCGGTCTGGATGCGGTTGACTGCCTTCTGCACCCGCGCATCGAAGTCCTGCACGCCCAGGCTCATGCGATTGAAGCCGACCTCGCGCAGCAGCTTCACGGTGTCGCCGCGGGCCTCGCGCGGATCGATCTCGATCGAGAATTCCCCGTGTTCGTCGTCCGCGAGCTTGAAGTGCTTGCGCGTCTGGTCCATCAGCTCACGCATCTGCGCCTGGCTGATAAAGGTCGGCGTACCGCCACCCCAATGGAGTTGTTCGACGACACGGCTATCGTCGAACAACTCCGACTGCATCTCGAGTTCCTTATAGACGCGGTCCAGGTAAGGCTGCGCCATGGTCCGATCTTTGGTCGCGATCTTGTTACAGGCGCAATAAAAGCAGACCGTGTCGCAGAAAGGAATATGGAAGTACAGCGATAGCGGTCGACCGCTGGCGTTGCTGTCGCGGCAGACCTGGGCGTAGCGCTCGGCATCGAAGGCCGGGTCGAACTCGACCGCAGTGGGATAGGACGTATAGCGCGGCCCGCTCTGGTCGTAGCGCTTGATCAGATCGAGATCAAACACGGTCTGCTGATTCGCCATTTGCCCCGAGACGGGCAGCGAATCTTGGTTGGCGTTCTGTTGGGCGCGATTGTCGCCGTCGGCGGGTGTGGTCGTATCAAGCATCGTCTCATCTACCTCAAGCCCACGGCGGTGGGTCTGGTTGATCTGTTTCAACATTTATGGAAATCAATCTCGTCGGCACATTTTGCCCGTCGCTCTTGCTCGTAAACGGCCCTATAGATCTGCCACCGCCTCCGAAAATTTGGGGTGGTCGTGGACCAACTGCTCGCGACTGAGCAGGAAAACGCCTTCACCGCCCCGCTCGAAGTCGAGCCAGGTAAACGGCACATCGCGGAAACGTTGCTGCAACTCGGCTGCCGTGTTGCCGACCTCGACCACCAGAATGCCGTCGTCGCCGAGATAATTCGGCGCATCGCGCAAGATCCGCAACACCAGGTCGAGCCCGCTTTCTCCGGCCGCCAGTGCAAGCCGCGGCTCGTGCCGATACTCCGGCGGCAGCGACTCCATTTCCTCGGCGCCGACATAGGGCGGATTAGAGACGATCACGTCATAGGCATTGTCCGCCCCGTGTCGGGANAGGCCCTCAGCGATGCCCGCGAACAGATCGGACTCGATGATGCGCACGCGGTCTTCAAGTCCGTGCAGCGAGCGATTGCGCGCGGCGATGCGTAGGGCCGCCGGCGAGATATCGGCAAGGTCCACGTCCACGTCTGGCAGATGCGCCGCCAACGCGAGACCGAGACAGCCGCTACCCGCACACAGATCCAGTGCGCGGCCGATGCGATCGGGGTCAGTCCAAGGCGCAAAGCCATCGCAGATCAATTCGGCAAGCGGCGAACGCGGAATCATGACCGCCTCATCGACGACGAACTCCATCCCTGCGAACCAAGCCTGCCCAGTGAGATAGGCAGCGGGTCGGCGCTCGCTGATGCGCCGATCAAGCAGCGCCAGCACGGCGGCGCGTTCATCGGTGGTAACGCGGCAGTCGCGGTAGGCATCAATACGCGCAATCGGCATGTTCAGAGCACGCGCCACCAGCCAGACAGCCTCGTCGAAGGCATTGTCGGTACCATGGCCGAAGTAGAGGCGTGCGTCGGCAAAGCGGCACGCGCCCCAACGGACCAGGTCCTGTATCGTCAATAGCGCATCGGTGTCGGCTGGCATGATCAAGGATTCCGGTGGCCGCTGCCGCAGGGCACAAAGCCCAGGTCTGTGCTCGCATTTTGCGACGGCGGGCATCGAAGAATAGCATCATTGCCCGTTTTGCTTCAGAAGCCAGCCCAATCCTTGACCTCAGTCATGCTCAAACCCCTGCTAACCAGCTTGCGCCTACAGATCAGCCTCGCATTTTTGGCGCTGGTGGCGGTATTCACCGCCGCGAGTCTGTACGCGCTGACCGCGTTCCAGCGTCAGATCGACTACGACAGCGTGGTGGACATTGGTGCGCGCCTGGAACTCACCGCACAGCAAATGCATGTGCAGGCGATGAACTACAAGCAGAACGCGCCGCGTGATTACCCCACCTATTATCGCGATCTAAAGCTCTACTATCGGAACCTGATGGCCCAGATGGCGTTGTTCGATCGCGTTGTGGACGGCTTCATGTCTGGCGACCTGCGCGGCGCTGTCGGCCGGACCTCCGGTAAGAGCACGACGGACGCGGCCGAGCAGTCAACGCCAACGATGCCCATGCCGATGCCGCGTACCGCACCTTGGCTGCGGCCCGGCACCGACGACGCACCGCGGCAGGCTATCAAGCAATTGGAGCAGACCTGGGCAGACTATCGCGAAGGCCTGATGGCAGCCATCGGCGACCAACAAGAACCCCGCCTGGAATGGGCCGCGGAGCATGTAATGGCCGAGCATGGCCCGCTGGAAGACGCAAGCCGTTCGCTCACGGAAGCCCTGCGTCGTTCCGCCAGCGCCGAACATCGTCGCATCGGCATCGTCGCATTGAGCCTGATCGGCGGCACACTGCTGACGGCACTCGTCATCCTCGCGATGCTGCACTATCGCGCCCTGAGGCACCTGCAACGCACCATCGCAGGCTTTCAGCGCGTCACCGACGGCGACTTCGGCCACGTGATCCCGGTAGAGGGCGCCGCCGAGATCCGCGAACTCACCGCCGGGTTCAATGCCCTCTCGGGCCGACTGCATCTGCTGTTCCTACTCATCGACAGGCTGGAGCGCGGCAACAATCTGGACGAAGTGGTGGGATTTCTAGCGCGCGAACTGCGCGAACTGCTGCGGTTCGACTGGATCGGTGTCGTCGTAGTGAATCCGGACCAGGCAACGGTGCGGATCGAGGCCAGCGCCCTTGACGGCGTGCTCGAATCCGGGCAAGCGCAGCTATTCCGGTTACAGCATACGCTGCTTGAGGAGGCGCTAGCTGGAGGCGAGCCGCTGCATATCGTCGACATGGCCGCCACTGCCGTAGCCAACCCGCGCTACGAGTTTCTGCGTGACTTGATCCGGCGTGATCTCAACGACGCCGTGTTCCTGCCAGTGGCCTCGCAGACCTCTGCCCCTGCGGTGGTTGCCTTCGCGACCCGCGCGTCGAGCCAGTACGATCCGGCGCACATGCGCTTCCTGAACAATCTCGCGCAACTGATCACCGAGAGCTTTGGTCGCACCTTCCGCTTGGCGGAGCGCGGCCGGCTCGCGTCGATCGGCGAGTTCGCATCCGGTATTGCCCATGAGATGCGCACACCGCTCGCAACGGTCTCGCTGGCGCTCGAGTATTTCATGCACCAGGAGCAGCCGCCAAATGCACACAAGCGCCTACATCTCGCCTCCACCGAGGCGCAGCGAATAGGACGCCTGATCGACGACATGCTGCTCTACGCAAAGCCCCTGAGCCTGAATCTGGTGCGCTTGGACCCGGCCGAGGTATTGCTTGAAGCGATCGAGACGGCCCGTGCGCAGCCCTGCTGCGGCGAACGGGAAATTCGACTGGAGTCGGAACCGGCAACCGGACTCTGCATGCTGGCGGACCATGACCGGATGTTGCAGGTACTGACCAATCTACTGCGGAATGCCTGTGACGCGGCGCCGCCCGGCACGCAGGTCTCGGTGTCGCTCCTGCAGCCTGACACCAACAGCGCCGCCGTCGACATTCACAACGGCGGGGAAGCCATTCCCGGCGCGGTGTTGGAACGCGCATTTCAACCATTCGTCAGCGCCAAACAGGGTGGTACCGGCCTCGGGCTGGCCATTGCGCACCGGTTGGTCCAGCTGCACGGTGGGCAGGTGTCGTTGTACTCGACAGTCGAAGAGGGCACGAGGGCGCGGGTAACAGTGCCACTGTGCAGGCGAGATTAGACTCCTCTAGGGCGCCAAATGCTTGCAGATTCGTCAGTTTTTTGGCGATAAAGCACTTGGTTGCGGAAGGGCCAAGGGCCAAGGGCCTCGGGCCAGAATTGCGCACTGGTACTTTACGAAAGCTTTTGTGTACAGCAGTCCCTAGCGCTCGGCGCTCGGCCCACTCGGAGCAGCGCACCGGCAGGGCAACAAGCCACCATCTGCTCGTCGGTTCGAGGCATCGCCTTGCCCGAGTCAGCAGGTCTAAAGACGACTAGCGGGCCGCCAGACGGCCGGCCCGAAATCGAGACATGCGGCCCACTAGGCAGCGCGTTGCTTTCGGGCCAGAAGCTCCTTGGACTCGATCGACTGCGGAGGCCGTTGCCCCCGCTCCACCAAATCCGAAAGGGAAATCTCGCTCAGAAAGTTGAAGATCTCGTCGCTGAGTTGGTCCCACAGCGTGTGAGTCAGGCAGCGTTGTCCGTCGCGGCAATTTTCCCGGCCGCCGCAGCGCGTGAATTCAACCCACTCGTCGACAGCACAGATGATGTCAGCGATTGAGATGTCCGCCGCACTCTTGCCGAGATAATAACCGCCGCCAGGTCCGCGAATACCGCGCACCAGTTGCTTGTTGCGCAGGGCGGCAAACAGTTGCTCGAGGTACGACAAAGAAATGCCCTGGTTGACAGAAATGTCTGCAAGCGTCACCGGGCCCTTGCCCGAATGTAGCGCCAGATCCAACATCGCCGTCACCGCATATCTACCTTTGGTTGAGAGTCTCATCGTTGTACGCCTAATGTATCGGCTTTTTCCCAGTGCCCTAGTTGGTTTTAGATTTACGATAGTCAAGAAAATTCGTCAAGAATTTTCTCGCGCACGTCTTCGCGTGGCCAGAGAACGGGTCGGGGCGCGAACTCATCAGGGCGCGAGCGGGGTCAGCCTGGGATCGGGTCGGAGCGGGATCGGCGGACTTGGCGCGAGAAAGACGCCGCGAGACGCGCTAATGCGATTTGTGTCAATAACCTAAGGCGATGACGTCAGCTCGCGCTGATTGCTGAGGGAGGGCTGGTTTAGCGCTGGCGGAAAACGATGCCCGCGAATGAGGCAGTAGCTTAGCCACTTCGCGAGGAACAGGTTGGCCTTCCACTTCGCCTGCAATGCCGGCGAGCGGTAGTGGTTGAACACTGGCAGGGCGGTCTGCCGCAAATCGAGCACCTCCACCTGGCCTGCGTCATGGTAGGCGCGCAGCATGGCGTCCGGGTCTGGACGCCAGCAACCGGTGTCCTGCGGAGCGGAGAACAGATGCGTGAGCCGAAAGATGGTGGTGAATGGCGCCTGCTCACGCACCTCCAGCAGCAGATCCGGCCCGTCCTGATCACAGGACAAGAACGGTCCGCGCGACACCGATAGATCTGGTGCCAATCGCTTGAGCGCGCGGTAATTCTCCTCGCACAGGCCCATTAGATCGCCGACAGTGGGACTGTCGCCGGTCAGGTCGCAGCTCAGCAGAAGCGGTGACGACGCCTGCATAGGTGGGTCGGAATTGAAGTAAAGAGTGGTTAGAAAATCACTGCAGCAGGCGCCGCTGGGCTGCGCTGATCTGAACTCGCCTGATCTGGTCTGACCGGATATGGCCGAGCGAGGCGATGCCTCTGACCGACGAGCGTACGCCGCTACGTTGCCCCGCCCGTGCATTGCTCTGAGCTGGAACAAGCGCCGAGGACCAAGGGTCGCTGAACAGCACGATTGCGAAATTTCGGCCCCAGGCCCTAGGCCCTCAGCCCTTGCTCCTGCAAGCGCGTTGTCGCTGCAACACTCGACGCATCTGCAAACACTTGACGCGATCAAGCAAGCTAGTCAGGTCGGTCGTGATGCACGCGCGGGCTCGGCCTTGCCGGCCCGCGACGCCGTCCTTCATGCGCTCCCGCTTTCCTGCTGCTGGGCGATGTCGGCCCGCACCTTTTCCATATCCAGCTCTCCGGCCTTCGCCAAGAGATCGCGCAACGATCCCTCGGGCAGCGCACCGGCCTGGGAGAAAATAACGACTTGATCACGGAAGATCATGAGCGTCGGTATGGAGCGAATCTGGAAATGGGCGGCGATCTGCTGCTGATCCTCGGTGTTGACCTTCGCGAACACAATGTCGTCGTGGTCTCCGGACACCTTCTCGTAGACGGGCGCGAAGGAACGGCAGGGCCCGCACCAAGGCGCCCAGAAGTCGACCAGAACGAAAGGGTTTTCGGTAATGGTAGACTCAAAAGTCTCGTCGGTCAGCTCGATAACAGCCATGAGCGACTCCTCTGGTCAGCTTGAAAGTGGTCGGCAGTCTAGCAGATCAGAACCGCTGTCGCAGTTTCCCACCAGAGCCGTACGGACTTTCCCCGCCCATCGCGGCTGCAAGCCGCTCCCCCAAACTCATGCGGCGGTGTGAGCGGTTCGCAATCGCGACGGCGACATTGCCCCGTCGCGCAGGAAGGCGACGGTGAAATCCCCGGGCAAATAGTCTTCAGCGAAGCGCAGTTCGATCTCGAGCTCGGCGGCGAGCGGTTGCAGGTCGTCCGGCATGAAGTGATTGAAGGCACCTTGGCGCTGCCGCCCTTTCAGCAGATTGAAGACGAAGCCCTGCGTGGCCGCGGCAAAGCACCGCCGGATGAAGACATCGCTTTCGTCGCGGGTTAGCGTGTTCATCGCGCCGCTACAAACGTAAACATCCGCGCCCGGTAGCGGATCGTGCAGGGCGTCGCGCTGCAGAATCTCGCACCCGGTGCGTTCTGCGGCCGCCTCGACCATCGGTGCGACGACGTCGATGCCGATGTAGCGCCCGGGCCGATCGCCCTGGTGCACCAGATAGCGGTACAGATCCCCTAGTCCGCAACCAACATCCACCAGCGCCAGTTCGGAAAGGTCCGCCGGCAGAAAGCGCCGCAACGCCTCGAACCTCAGCTGCTGCGTGCGCTCAGAGGTCCAGTGAACGCCTTCGGCATTATGTCCGTAGCGCGCCAGCGCGTTGCGGTAGAAGCTATCGGTATCGACTCTGGGCATGTGCTACCTAGTGCTACAGGTTAGAAGTCGCAAGGCCCCGTTTTGGGCCGTTGTCGTTGTCGTTGTCGTTGTCGTGATCGTTCGACGCGACCAACGGCGATGCAGCTCGATTACGATTACGACAACGACAACGACAACGATCGAAAACGGTATCGGAATTTCTGCACTGCTGCCTCTGCCACCGTCTCGATCATAACGCGGGATCGTAACTCTGCGGCGTCTCCTCCGGCGCGTCTTCCGAGGCGGCCGGTGCGACAAACAACGCACTCGCCATCTGATCGAGCGGCAGATAGGCCTTGCGCAACCACACCCTGACGCGTTGGCGGTCCATTAGGCCCAGGCCGTCGCGGTTGTTGGCCGCGGCCCAGAAGCTGGCCGCCTGGTGATCGACCTTGCGCATGGTCGCCTCGTGCAAGGCCGGCAGGTCCATCAGACGCACGCCGGTCTGCTCGGCATCCGCACGCACCGACGAGCGGTCGAACGGGCCGAAATCGCGACCGCGCCCATGGTTGCGCACGGCGACCAGGTGCTCACCGCCATCGCGCCGGTCGAGCATGCCGCGCAGCAGCGCAATGCTGTCAGCGCCGTCGTCCATCAGATGCCAGAACACGATGCCGACGCCCTCCTCCGTTGCAAGCGACATCAGATCGTTGTCGTCGATCCATTCAAACAGTGGCGTTGACGTCTGCGCCGCGAGATCCACGATCACGTCTTGTGGCTGCTGCAGCGCCGCCTCCATGATGAGGTCGGCGCTATCGAAGGCCTCCAGCGTCACCGGCGCTGTGTAGTCGCCGTAAAAACGTAACATGGCGCCATGGGAGCGGTCGGAGTCGAAGGCGCGGAACGGCAGTTCGCGGTCGATGTGGTACTGCGCCAGCAACCGCGCCAGCACGGATTTGCCGATGCCGCCTTTCTCGCCCCCGACGAAGTGGATAGTGCTCATCGACGGATTCCTCGCTGAAACCGAAACGAACCGCCCGTGCCGCCTGACGCAGCCAAGCCGGTGGTCATAGGGAGCGCGCATGGTAAGCCCAGCCGGCGCGAAGTCAAGGTTGGCCGGCACCAAGACCAGACTGGGAGCGCCGGTTTTCCAACCGGCGCGTGTCGCCCCGTGCGCTGGTCGTCGCCTTAGGCGAGTTCCGGGAAAGACACTACCAAGCGTGAAACCGGGAAAGACACTACCAAGCGTGAAACCCCGTAGGAGCCCGCTTGCGGGCGACCGGCAGGGCACACAGTCGAACAGAGCGGCGGGGTTGACGTCGCCCGCGACGGGTAGCCTCCCGCAAGCGGGCTCCTACGGGTCGGATCTTTCCCGGAAACCGCCTTAGGCGATTGCCGGAAAATCTCCTAACAGATGACGCCGGATTGAGGTTCGCCTTCAAGGAGTACCGACAGGAGCATAGCCGAGCTATGTGACTGCCGGTGCGACACAGAAGGCGGGCGTCAAGACAAGTCAGCTGGTATGAGATTTGACAGAAATCGCCTTAATACTCGAAATTCCACGCCAGTCCGCGGTCGGGGTTGACCCGCACTTGCTTGCGCGCGACCGCGCCCTGGCCACCCTCACCGGGAGCGGCATCGAAGCGCACCAGGATCTCGGCGCGCGCCTCGAGCCATGCAGCGAGCGCGCCATCCGCCGACAGCGGAATGCGTCGCTCGACCCGGGCGACCAGCGACAGCAGCTCGCGCCGGGCATCCGCATCGGGCTGCGCCGCCAGACTCTCGGACAGCGGTCGCGGGCCGAGCAGGAACAGTGCCGCATCGGCCAGCTGCAACGCCCGTCGCGCCAGCAGGCGCGAGGCCGGATCGGCCAGGGTTGCAGCGATCACCAGCCCGCGGTCCGGATAGCGCGCCAGC
>JGI12210J13797_10542807_pt1 | contig 26480 bp, 24 predicted proteins | sample ElkSlonscriptome_3_FD_13797 | JGI IMG/M metagenome (IMG submission 13797) | reverse complement strand
TCGTCGGGGCCGATTCATCGCCGTCGACGACGCAAGCCGCAAGTCAGATGCGATCACGCATACGAAGGCGAAGATCGATGAGGTGCAGGGGCAAGGACGCGGCCAGCGGCAGCGCCACCCACCACCAATCCGCCCCGATCAGCGCGGCCCGCAGACCGGCAACGATACAGATCGCCGGACCGATAAGGGTAAGAATGCGAAGCGGGCGCCAACCGCGCGTTTTGAGCCACACCGCCTCCATCGCTAGCACGCCGAGGACGATGTCGGCCGCGTGACCGGTTTCAAACAGGTTTTCGATCATGGTGTTTTTCGACCCCGACGCTCGCTTTTCGACCGGGGCCAACTACGACGTCGCGCCCGCGCCCCCAGCCGTGCAAGCCCGCTCAACCGCGATCAGCCGAACGGACCGTTCAGGTCGACGATGGCCCAATTGGATGCCGCAGCGAACGTCATCCAGATCAGGTAGGGCAGGAACAGGATTGCCGCCGATTTCGAAACCCGCGCGCTGTAGATAATCAGCGCGAGGATCGAGAGCCACAGGAGCAGCACTTCGATAAAGGCCCAGTCGGGCCGCTGAATACGAAAGAACAGCATGCTCCAGGTAATATTGAGAAACGCGCTGAGGGCGAAGAGGCCAATCAGCGTGTCGGACACCCGCGCCGTCGCCGCCGCGCGCCATGCGTTTACGATGGCCGCGGTGTTGAAGGCGTAAACCAGCGTCCAGCCGATCGGGAAAGCGATGTCGGGCGGTTGCCAGCCGGGTTTGTCCAATGCCTGATACCACGGGCCGAGATCGGTGATCGTCGTACCAAGTGCCACCACCATCGACGCCGCAATCGCGGCGACGACTGCGGGCAGGAACCAGGTCTTGCTCATGGAGGGAAGGTTAGCCGCTTGCCGGTCTCAAGCCAAGCAGATGTGCGGTGTCCTTCAAGAATATCTTGACGTGCGCCATCGGTTTCGACCGTACCAGCTTCTTGTTCATATAGGCCTGCCAGGTCAGCTGCTGCACGTCCTTGTCATCGCACATATCGACGAAACGTTCGCGGCGCTTGTCGCTGGAATACCAGAAATACTGCATGATGCCGAGCACGGTGAACACGCGGCCATGTTCTTTCATGAACCGTTTTCGAGCGGTCTTGAGCGCCCGTTTCTCACCGGTCCTCAACATTTCGCTGACCGCCTGCGCGCTGAGCTGCCCGCCGACCATGGCATAGTATATCCCTTCGCCCGATGCCGGCGCGACGATACCGGCGGCATCCCCGGCGACGATGACATCTGCGCCATTGTCCCAGCGTTTGAGCGGCTTCAACGGAATGGGTGCTCCTTCGCGCCGGACCGTCTCGCAACGTTCGAGATCGAGGTCGCGGCGCATTTGCGACACCGCACCGCGCAGCGAAAACCCCTTGTTCGCGCTGCCGACGCCGATGCTGGCCGTGTCGCCATGGGGGAAAACCCAGGCGTAGAAATCAGGCGACAACCGGCCCTGATAGAATACGTCGCAGCGCGCGGCATCGAACGCTTCGCTGTCGTGTTCGGGCGATTTGATGATTTCATGATAGGCGAACACGCATTTCACCCGCTCCGCATTGGGCAGGCATTGCTTTGCCACCGCGGAGCGCGCCCCGTCCGCCCCGATCACGCAGCGGGCGCGGACGCGTTCGATCGCCCCGCCCCGCTGACGGCGAAAGGTGACCAGCGGATGCGCTTCGTCGTCGCGTTCGATCTTCTCGAATGTCGCGGTCAGACGCTCGGCCCCCGATGCACGCGCCCGTTCACGCAAATATTCATCGAAGCGGTCCCGGTCGACCATGCCGACATATCCGATTTCCCCGACCGGCATGTCGACCGCGCGGCCCGACGGCGCGATCATGCGGGCCGATCGCGCGCGGGCGACGAGTTGATCCGTGTCGATGTCGAAATCTTCGAGCAAGCGCGGCGGCACCGCGCCGCCACAGGGTTTTATACGCCCCCCGCGTTCCATCAACAGGACGCTGTGCCCGGCTTCGGCCAGTTCCTGCGCGGCAATCGCCCCGGACGGTCCTCCGCCGATCACGACGGCATCGTAGATTGTCTCTGTCATGCAAACACCTGTGTTTCTGGATCGCGTGTGGTTTCGTTCGTCGCCGCAGCTTTCGTTCCGGCTGCGCGCATGGCGAGCCCGGCTGCGATGACGAACAAGGTGGCTTCGATGGCGAATATCGTTTGAAAGGCGCTGCCATCGTGCGCCTGCATTTTCCGGGCGATATCGACGCCGAGCGCGCCCATCAGCCCGCCGAGGCCAAAGGCGATCGCCTGCGATGCGCCCCATACCCCCATGCGGACCCCTTCGCGGGTTTTCGTGCCTGTGCCCGCCAATCCCATCATCGAACCGATCGCGGCCACCGCGAACAGCCCGTTGCAAAAGCCAAGGGCGAATACATTGATAACCAGCGGCCAGCCCGGCCCCACGACCGCCGCGATGGCGAGCCCCACCAGCGCGAGCGCCGATCCCATGCAGCCGATCACGGTCCATACCTTCAGATCGACCGGCATCCGCCCGGCAAAGGCGCTGCCCCCGATCCCGGCGGCGATCATGCCCAGCAGGACACCGCCGTGCTGCGTGCCCGACAGGCTGGTCGATTGACCCGGCGTCATTTCGAACACCAGACCGGCAAACGGTTCGAGGATCAGGTCTTGCATCGAATAGGCCAGCATCGATACGAAGATGAAAATGGTAAAACGCCGCGCTTCGTTTTCGTGCAGGATTTCACGCAGGGCCGCAGCGAAACCGGGAACGTCGCCCGATTTGGCGGTCGCGGCGAAATCGTCTCCCCCGCTTTCATCAAGGCCGCGTTCAAGACGCAATACCGCCAATCCAGCGACACACAGCGCCGACAACGCAACACCGCCCGCCACCTCGACCAGCCGTTCGGGCGAAAAAGGATCGAGCAATGCGCCCGCCACGCCTGCCGCAACCACGATACCTGCAACCATCATGATCCATGTCACCGCCGCCGCGGCCGCGCGGCGTTCGGGCGCAACACCCGAAGCGAGCAGCGCCAGTGCGGACGTTCCGCCCGCGCCGACACCCGCGCCGATCAACGTGAAAGCGACGATGGCGACGCCGATCGCTGCCACCGTGTTCGTATCGGCGGTTCCCAACATCACCGTCGCCTTGACCGCCAGCAACGCACCTCCGGCGAGGACGGCGACGCCGCCTAATATCCACGGGGTACGCCTGCGCCCCCGGTCGGATCCATGGCCCCATGCCGGACGCGCCAATTGCACGGCGTAATGCCATGCCACCAATCCAGCGGGCAGCGCGGCGGCGAGCGCGTATTCGACCACCATCACCCGGTTTAAAAGCGAGGTCGCCAGCATGACGATCGCCCCGATCGAGGCCTGCACGAGCCCGATCCGGATGATTGCAAACCAGCCCAGCCCGCGCGGTTCGATCGTGTCGCCGGGCATCACAAATACCCGCCAAGTCCGAGCGCGGCGAACAGCATCCCGGTGACGTAAAGCAGGACGCCGACCCCGTTATACCACGGCGCACGACCCGCCGGATCGGACAGCAGGCGCGGCATGGCGGCGAACTGCGCCAGCAGCACGGCCCCGACAAGCATCGCCGAAATAGTCAGGCCCCACAGCGCCAAAGCGGCGATCACCGCGATCTGGGCGATTGCCATCACGGCGCAGGCCAATCGCGCAGCGCGATCGACGCCCAGAGTGACCGGCAGCGACCCGAGGCCGGTGGCGCGGTCCCCTTCGACCGCCTTGAAATCGTTGAGCGTCATGATGCCGTGTGCGCCCAGCGAATAGAGCAGCAGCACGATCAGCACTTCGCCGCGGGGCATTGTGCCCAACATGACGGCGGCGCCGGTAAACCAGCTCAATCCCTCATAGGTCAGGCCGACTATGGCGGGGCCGGTCCACCCGCTCGTCTTGAACCGGAACGGCGGCGCGCTGTATCCCCATGCCAGCGCAAGCCCGACAAGTCCGGCGACGAACACGATCGGGCCGAGCATCCAAGCGACCACGGCGGAAATGCCGGTCATGATCAGAGCGACATAAAGCCCCCAGCGACCGCCAATCCGGCCCGACGGAATCGGGCGTCCGGGTTCGTTGATGGCATCGACGTGTCGATCGAACCAGTCGTTCACCGCCTGACTGGTGCCGCAAACCAGTGGTCCGGCCAGCAATATGCCGCCCGCCACGAAGAACAAACGCCCATCCAGCCCCGCACCGGACGAAATCGCCCCGCACATGAAAGCCCACATCGGCGGAAACCAGGTGATCGGTTTGAGAAGCTGGACGACATCGCGAAGCGCCGGAACCGGCACAGTGCGAGTCGGGATAGCTGAACGCTCCATCGTTCGAAAACTATGCCTGACAGGCGTGAGTGTCAATTAAATCTGACACTGCTGTTCCACACGTTGCGCCCAATGGACAATTTTGGCCCGATGTTGGAAGCATATGGTTGCGCGCTTTCCCCGCGCGCCAGACGGGAAAACGCACGCGTGATGTCGATCTGTGCACAATTTCGACCAAAACCTGCGCATTTTCGGACAAGGTTCGGCCCTGGTTTCCATGAGCCCAGTCGCACTTGCGGTCGCACCGCTTTCACATGCGAATCTGGCGCACGCAGACGCGTCGATCAATCCGGATCGCTGGGCAGGTTGCCAAGGCCGTGGCGGTGGAGTTTCGAATACAGGCTTTGACGCGAAAGACCGAGGATTTCCGCCGCCGATGCCCTGTTGTCCGAAGTATAGCTTAGCGCCGCTTCGATGCACAGGCGCTCGATCAGGTCGGTGCTTTCCCGGACGATTTCCTTCAACGGCATCCGTCCGACCAGATCGGTCAATTGTTCGACCGAGCGGGGCAGATCCTGCGATGCCGATGCCAGATCGCGCAGGCGCCGCCCGATCGGGCGAATGATAAAGGCGTAGAGCGCCTCGCTACCCACACTGCGAACGGCGGACAGTTCGACCGGTTCGTCATCGCCGGTATCCCGGTTTCGCAGCACCGTGGTGACATTACGGGCACTGCCGTGCTGTTCAATCTGACCCTCTATCAGTTCGAGGTCGATACCCGGCCGTCCGATCCATTGCGCAAGCGATTGGCCGCGCAATTGATCGGCGCTCGCCGCCTCACTCAATTCGACGAAGGCAGCATTCGCGCTGACGATATTCATTTCGTGATCGGATACGACGAAGGCATCGGGCATGGTTTCGACCAGATCGAGCACCGGGGAATATCCCACATCGCTCGAACCGTGATCATCGTCGATGCGCGCAATTCGGAGGAGCAGAAACCGCCCGCGATCCTGCGTAAATCCCGATGCCGAAACGCGGGCGCGATCCCTGCTGCGGGCAAGGCCGACCTCAATCGGGGCGATGGTGTTGGATGAAATCGCCGCGCCGGAAAACGCCTGGAACGCGTCGCGCGAATCCCTGGCCAGCAAAGCGGGCAGTTTTTTCCCCGCAAGCGAACCCTCCCTCACGCCCAACGCGGTGTGGGCGGCCGGGTTGGCTTCCCGCACGCGCAGGGTCGATGCCTCGACGATCATGATCGCTTCGTTCGTCATCGCGAACAGGGTGCGATAACGCGCCTCCAATTGCCGCATCCGCATGTAATCGCGTTCGAGCGATTGCTGCACCTGCAACAATCGCTGCTGCATGCGCGACGCTTCGCGCAGGTCTCGCCCGATGGCGATGCGATGTTTCCCGCCATTTACCGTGATCACGACGTACCGGACCGCCAGATCGCCTTGATTGACGGTATGGTTTACCTGCCGCCAGTGCTGGACCTCTCCGCGCCGCGCGGCAGCGAGCATTTCCATCACCTTCACCCGGCTTTCATCGGTAACCGTGTCGATCCAGTTGCGCCCGGTCCAGCCCTCGAAATCGGAGAATCGTTGCGGGTCGAAGGCTGTGTCGACGATCGTTCCGTCCTCGTCCAGAACCAGCGTGATGTCGCCGGCCACCATTGCCAGCTTCATCGCCGATTCGGCGTCGAGTTTGCCGAACAGTCCGAGATTCTTGTCGAAGGTTTCCTTGCCCTCAATCGAATGGATACGTGTCAACATCTTAAACGGGAGCCTATTTCTACCGGCGTGCGCCATTCAGCGCGGACGCGACCAATCGCTCTGCCGCAATTAATGCGGACTGAGCGTCGGCGCCGGTCCCATCGGCTCCAACTTCCGCGACGATCGCGGGGTCTTCATTAATAAGGCGACCACCGAGCAGGATCACAACATCCTGATTGGCGGACACCTTTTTGAGCGACTGGACCAGAGAACGAAGCACGCCCTCTGGACAATCGCGCGATACTGTCAACCCGATAAGGTCGAAAGAGCGACGCGATACGGTGTCGAGCAATTCACGCCGTTCGGGCTGTGGCACAGCTTCGCTGCTCCATCCCGCCCTTGCAAAAACCTCATCGATCATCAAAGCGCCAAAACTGTGATCATCGCCGGGCATCGGCGAAAACAGCGCCGAACGCTTCCCTATCGGACCGGATACCTGACGCAGTGAAGGATGGCGCGAACCAACCTCGCGCATGACTTCCTGCAATCGCCACAGGCCCATCGTTACTTCGATGAAATCACACTCGTCACGCTCCCACTTGTCACCAAGCATGCGTGCGGCCGGAGCCAGAAGGTCGACGTAAACGGTTTCGACGCTGGTGCCCGAATCGAGGAAACGGTCAACCTCGTCCATCAGCCCCGCAGCCTCTGTTCCGAGCGGCAGTTCAGCGAAACGGATCACCGCCGCATCATCGATCTCGCGTTTTTTTCTCCCCGGTTTTTTCTGAGGAGTGATCGAATGGGCCATCAGCAGCCGGGGGACGATATCGTTTTCGATGATCGTCCCGACCGCGTCGTCGGAAAACGGGTTTTCACACGGAACAGGCTGCGTTCGTGCAGACCGCTCCCCACCCGTACGTTTGCGCAACGGCTCCAGCATCCGACGAAGCGATGCAGGCCCTTGATCTATCAGACTTCTGCTTTGCGGGTCCTTCACAATGACCCTCCTTCCCCCTCGGTCTCCCTCCGAGGCCAACACCATCCAACCGGTGCCCTGCCGCCGAAAGGATTATGCCCAGAACGGCGCAGGGAGCGAAAGATTACGTCGATTCCAATCGCTTCGCAATCTGCTTCGACCCCTTGCGATCAGGTGTCAATAAGTTTTGATGTCCAATTGAGTTGACACATCGTCCTGCATGGCGCAGTCTCCAATTCGAGAAAAAGGGATTTGAAGACCAGATGAAGCGGAACAATCACGCATCTCCGGTCGCGGTAAAAGCCACAGACAGGCTGACAGGCGCGAATGAAGGAGCACCGGCCCACCGGGACGCACAGGCGCTCTACACGCCAGAACAGAGGCGTCGCCGTGACGAGTCCGGCTGGACCGTGGTCCAGGGGGTCCTCGCCCCGGTGCAATTCCTCGTTTTCATCGTCAGCCTCACTTTGGTCCTGCGGACCCTTGCGACGGGCGAAGGTGCCTTTGCGGCGGACATTTCCATCGTTGTCAAAACGGCGATCCTCTACACCATCATGGTCACCGGCGCGATCTGGGAAAAAGTCGTTTTCGATCGCTGGTTGTTCGCCCCCGCTTTCTTTTGGGAAGATGTCTTCTCGATGGCGGTTCTGGCGCTGCACACGGGCTATCTCGCCATGCTGTTCTGGTCGATTGGATCGACCGAGCAACGCCTGCTCGTCGCGCTTGCCGCGTATGGCGCTTATGCGATCAATGCCGGGCAGTTCCTTTGGAAATTGCGGGTCGCGCGTTTGCAATCGCAGCCGACGGCGCAGGTGCCCGCATGATCGATGCCGCCACCATCCCCGGCTGTGACAAGCCCGTCGCCAAGTCCGGCGGGTCGGATATGCCGATCCTGAGGGAGCGGGGGCAGCGCGAGGTGTTCTGCGGGCTGACCGGGATCGTATGGCTGCACCGCAAGATGCAGGATGCTTTTTTCCTCGTCGTGGGGTCGCGCACCTGCGCGCATTTGCTGCAATCGGCGGCCGGCGTGATGATCTTTGCCGAACCACGCTTTGCCACCGCCATCATGGAAGAGCGCGATCTTGCCGGAATGGTGGACTGCCATGACGAACTCGATCGCATCGTCGCCCAGCTGCTGGAGCGGCGCCCCGATATCAAGACGCTGTTCCTCGTCGGGTCCTGCCCGTCCGAAGTCATCAAGCTCGACCTCGCGAAAGCCGCACAACGGCTGGGCAAGGAATATATGCCGCGGGTCCGCATCCTCAGCTATTCGGGAAGCGGTATCGAAACCACGTTCACCCAGGGCGAAGACGCCTGCCTCGCATCGCTCGTCCCGGAAATGCCGACCGCACCGCGTGATGCCGACAAGCAATTGCTGCTGGTCGGTTCGCTGCCCGACATCGTCGAGGATCAATTCCTGCGGCTGTTCGCACAGCTAGGGATCGACAATATCGGTGTCCTGCCGGCCCGCAACGCGCGCGATTTGCCGCCTGTCGGGCCGAACACGCGGTATTTGCTTGCACAGCCTTTCCTGGCAGACACTGCGCAGGCGCTCGAAAATCGCGGCGCGCAGCGGATCGATGCGCTGTTTCCGTTCGGGGCCGAAGGAACGACCGGCTGGCTCCACGCCGCCGCGCAGGAATTCGGCATCGACGAGATGCACTTCAACGCCACCGTCGCCCCGGGCCGCGAACGGGCGAAACGCGCCATCGAACACGCACGCGGGACCCTTTCCGGCAAACGAATCACCTTCCTGCCCGACTCGCAGCTCGAAGTGCCGCTGGCACGGTTCCTTGCAACCGAGCTCGACATGGAGCCGGTCGAAGTCGGCACTCCCTATCTGCACCGCGCCCATTGCGCGCAGGAACTCGACATGATCCCGCCCTCGGCCCGGATCAGCGAAGGTCAGCACGTCGACCGCCAGCTCGACCGGGTGCGCGCCGATCGGCCCGATCTGACCGTTTGCGGCCTCGGCCTTGCCAACCCGCTCGAAGCCGAAGGGCTCTCGACGAAATGGGCGATCGAACTCGTTTTCTCGCCGATCCACGGCTTTGACCAGGCAGGCGATCTGGCTGAACTGTTCGCCCGTCCGCTCCGCCGCCGCGACGTGCTGGAGGTCTGAGGCCATGCAGCTATCCGTCTGGACCTATGAAGGACCACCCCATGTCGGCGCGATGCGAATCGCGACCGCGATGGAGGGGCTGCATTACGTGCTGCACGCACCGCAGGGCGATACCTATGCCGACCTGCTGTTCACCATGATCGAACGGCGCGGAAAAAGGCCGCCGGTCACCTACACCACGTTCGAAGCACGCGATCTGGGCAAGGATACTGCGCAGCTGTTCCAGACCGCCGCCTACGAGGCAGCCGAAAGGTTCAAGCCGCAGGCGATAATCGTCGGCGCGTCATGCACCGCCGAACTGATCCAGGACGATCCGGGTGGCCTTACCGATGCGATGGACCTGCCCTGCCCGGCAATCCCGCTCGAACTGCCAAGCTATCAGCGCAAGGAAAACTGGGGCGCGGCGGAAACATTTTACCAGGTGGTTCGCCATCTCGCCGACAAGACCGTGGAACGTCCCGCCCGCGAAGGCCGCGCTGCGCGCGCCAACATTCTGGGCCCGGCCGCGCTCGGCTTTCGCCACCGCGACGACCTGGTAGAAATTCGCAAGATCCTCGATACGCTGGGTATAGAGGTCAATCTGGTCGCACCGCTGGGTGCGTCCCCGGCTGATATCGCCACGATCGGCGCGGCCGATTTCAACATCGTTCTCTACCCTGAAATAGCAGATGAGGCCGCTCGCTGGCTGGAGCGCACGTTCGACCAGCCTACGATCCGGACCATCCCTATCGGTGTGGGCGCCACTCGCGCGTTCATCACCGAAGTCGCCGAGTTGGCAGGTGCAGATCCCACTCCTGCCCTCGGCGACACTCATTCCCGCATGCCATGGTGGAGCCGGTCGGTCGATTCGACCTATCTGACGGGCAAGCGCGTTTTCGTCTTCGGTGACGGCACTCACGCCGTGGCCGCCGCGCGCATAGCCCGCGACGAACTGGGCTTCGAGGTGTGCGGCATCGGCTGTTACAACCGCGAATTCGCCCGCGACGTGCGCACGGCGGCAAAGGAATACGGTCTCGAACCGTTGATCACCGACGACCACCTCGCGGTGGAACAGGCGATCATCGATGCCTCGCCGGAATTGGTGCTCGGCACGCAGATGGAACGGCATATCGCCAAGCGGCTCGGCCTGCCCTGCGCGGTCATTTCCGCTCCCGTCCACGTGCAGGATTTCCCCGCGCGCCACAGCCCGCAAATGGGGTTCGAAGGTGCGAACGTAATCTTCGACACCTGGGTCCACCCGCTGGTCATGGGGCTCGAAGAGCACCTCCTGACCATGTTCCGCGAGGATTTCGAGTTTTCAGACGATGCGGGCGCTTCTCACCACGCGGCCCATTCCCCGCGCAAACCGATCGGCGACAACGCCGCTACGTCGGATCAGACCGCCACGGTCGAAGCGGCGAACGATGCTCGCGCCGACACGGGATTGTGGACCGCCGAAGCCGAACGCGAATTGAAGAAAATTCCGTTCTTCGTTCGGGGCAAGGCCAGGCGCAACACGGAAAACTTCGCCGCCGACGAGGGCCGCGAACAGATCGATCTCGACACGCTGTACGATGCGAAAGCGCATTATGCCCGGTAATCGCACCCCCGCCCCTGCCCCAACTGATGGCGAAGCGCGCGTGAAGGTCGCGATCGTCACGCTCGACAATCACCTCAAAGGGGCTGTCGATCGCGCCGCTGAAACGCTGCGCGCGGACAATATCGAACTGACCCTGCACGCCGCCGCCGACTGGGACCGCGATGGCGAAGCGCTGGAAACCACGAAGGCGGCAATCGGCAGGGCCGATATCGTCATCGCCTCGATGCTGTTCCTCGACGATCACGTGCGGGCGATCTTGCCGACGCTCGAAGAACGGCGCGATCAGTGCGATGCGATGGTGTGCCTGATGGCCGCTGGCGAAGTGGTGAAGCTGACCCGCATGGGCAGTTACAGCATGGATGCGCCCGCCAAGGGACCGCTGGCATTGCTCAAGAAATTGCGCGGATCCAAGGGCAAGAATGCGAGCTCCGGCGCAGGCCAGATGAAGATGCTGCGCCGTCTGCCGAAAATCCTGAAATACATTCCGGGCACCGCGCAGGACGTGCGCGCCTATTTCCTGACACTGCAATACTGGCTCGCCGGTTCGGACGAAAACGTGGTCGCGATGGTGCGTTCACTTATCGACCGTTACGCCGCCGGAGAGCGCGAAGCACGCCGCGGCGACACCGAAGCCGATGCCCCGGTCGAATACCCCGAAACGGGCGTCTATCACCCCCGCACGCAACAGCGCATTTCCGAAACCCTCAGGATCCTGCCCCGTAGCGGCAAGGCCGATGGCGGCGGAAAGAACGGCACGGTCGGCCTGATCCTGCTGCGGTCCTACCTGTTGGGCCATGATAGCGGGCATTATGATGGCGCGATCGCAGCATTCGAAGCGGCCGGCATTAAAGTCGTCCCCGTCTTCGCCAGCGGCCTGGATGCGCGCCCGGCGATCGAGAAATTCTTCGTTGAACGCGGTCGGCCCACCGTCGATGCGATCGTCAACCTGACCGGTTTTTCACTCGTCGGCGGTCCTGCCTACAACGATGCCGATGCCGCGCGCGAAGTTCTGGGCGACATGGACGTGCCCTATATCGCCGCCCACGCCATCGAATTCCAGACGGTGGAGGAATGGCGCGCCCGCGATCAGGGGCTGCTCCCGCTTGAAGCGACGATGATGGTCGCCCTGCCCGAACTGGACGGAGCGACATCCCCGATGGTGTTCGGCGGGCGGTCTGGCGGAGGCAAAACGCATTGCGAAGGCTGCGAACGCCGCTGCGAACGTGCCGCCGATGCAAAACCACAGGCGATGCAGGCTTGCCCGGAACGCGCCGAGGCGCTGGCAGCGCGGGTCGGCAAGATCATCGCGCTCGCCCGTTCGCAGCGGGCACAGCGCAAGCTCGCCATCGTGTTGTTCAACTTTCCGCCCAATGCCGGTGCGACCGGTACTGCGGCATTCCTCGCCGTTTATGAATCGCTCCACGCGACACTGATCCGACTGGCCGAAGAAGGCTATGATGTGGACGTGCCGGAAACGGTCGACGCCCTGCGCGATGCGATCCTGACCGGCAATGCCGAACAGTACGGTGCTGACGCCAACGTCGCGCATCGCGTTTCGGCGGACGAGCACGTGCGGCGCGAACCGCATCTGGCCGAGATCGAATCGCAGTGGGGCCCAGCACCCGGAAAGCATCAGAGCGACGGTGGGCATATCCAGGTCCTGGGCGCGCATTTCGGCAATGTATTCGTCGGAATTCAACCCGCCTTCGGGATCGAAGGCGATCCGATGCGCCTGTTGTTCGAAGGCAATTTCGCCCCCACCCATGCCTTCGCCGCGTTCTATCGCTATCTGCGCGAGGACTTCGCCGCCCACAGCGTGCTGCATTTCGGCACGCACGGCGCGCTCGAATTCATGCCGGGCAAACAGGTGGGCCTGACCGGGGATTGCTGGCCAGAAAGGCTGATCGGCGATCTGCCCAACTATTATCTCTACGCAGCCAACAACCCGTCCGAAGGAATGCTGGCCAAACGCCGCAGCGGTGCGACCCTGATCAGCTATCTTACCCCGCCGCTCGCCCAGGCCGGCCTTTACAAAGGCCTCTCCGAACTCAAGGCAAGCGTCGAGAGCTGGCGCGCGATGGGTGACGGACAGGATAATTCGGACCGCGCCGACCTCGAAACGATCATCGCCGATCAATGCGATGCGCTCGACATCGAATGCGACGATATTTCCGCATTGCCAGCGCGGCTTTACGAACTTGAAGAAGCCCTGATCCCGCATGGTCTGCACGTTCTTGGCCGCAATCCCACGGGCGAAGCGCGCGACGACATGCTGGCCGCGATGGTTGAAGCGTCCGGCGACGCGACCGCCGAGGGTGGCGACGCCGCATCACTGCGCGAAACGCTTGGCGAAAAGCTCGATTCCAGCGACGAACTTGGCGCGCTGATCCATGCACTGGACGGGAAATATGTCCAGCCCGCGCCCGGTGGCGATGTCGTTGCCAATCCCGACGTTCTGCCAACGGGTCGCAATATCCACGGCTTCGACCCTTTCCTCCTGCCGTCGCGCTTTGCCTGCGAACAGGGGCGCGAACAGGCCGAGCGCCTGCTCGCCCGGCATGTGAATGGCGGCGCGGATTTCCCCGAAAGCATCGCAATGGTGCTGTGGGGCACCGACAACATGAAATCCGAAGGGGTGCAGATCGCACAGGCGCTTACCCTGATCGGCGCCCGTCCCCGGCGCGACAGCTATGGTCGCCTGTGCGGGGCCGAATTGATCCCGCTGGAAGAATTGGGCCGTCCGCGCATCGACGTCGTGATGACGCTGTCGGGCATTTTCCGCGACCTGCTGCCGCTGCAGACGCGCATGCTAGCCGAAGCAGCCTTTCTGGCCGCGCAAGCCGACGAACCGGCGCACGCCAATTTCGTCCGCAAGCATTCGCTGTCCCATGCCGCCATCCACGGCATCGATATCGAAACCGCCGCACTGCGCGTGTTCTCGAATGCGGAGGGTGCCTATGGCGCGAACGTCAACCAGATGATCGATGGCGGCGTGTGGGCCGACCCGGATGAACTCGCCAATGCGTTCGAGGTGAACAAGGGCTTTGCCTACGGGGTCAAGGGCACGCCAATGCAGCAGCGCGAATTGCTGACCAGTGCGCTGAAAGACGTCGAATTCACGTATCAGAACCTTGAAAGCATCGAAGTCGGCATCACCGATCTCGATCAGTATGTCGACGGCCTTGGCGGTGTCAGCCGGTCGATCGCCCGCGCCAGGGGATCGGAAGCGCCGGTGTACATCCTAGATGCGACACGCGGAAACGCGAAGGTGCGGACCCTCGCCGAACAGATCGACCTGGAAACCCGCACCCGCACACTCAATCCGAAGTGGTTCGAGGGCATGCTCGACCACGGGTTCGAAGGCGTTCGCAATATCGAACTGCATGTCACCAATGCGCTTGGCTGGTCGGCGACGACCGGCGAAGTCGCGCCGTGGGTCTACCAGAAGATTTCGGAGACCTTCGTGCTCGACGAAGAGATGCGCGCACGTCTGTCGAAGCTCAACCCGAAGGCCTCCGCCCGCGTTGCCGGTCGCCTGCTCGAAGCGTGTGACCGCCAATTGTGGGAGCCGGACGAGGAAACGCTCGCCGCGCTGCGCGAAGCCAATGACGAACTCGAGGACCGCCTTGAAGGCGTGTTCGCGGAATAGAAAGAGAGATTTGAGCCATGAACCTTCATAGCCCCCAGAGCAGTTTTTCCCCGCCCGATGGCGAAGGATCGGTCCAGGTCGAACTCGACCCGCGCGATGCGATCAAGGGCGCGAAAGTCTTCGCCGTCTATGGCAAGGGCGGGATCGGCAAATCGACCACCTCGTCGAACCTTTCCGCCGCGTTTTCGAAGCTTGGCCACAAGGTGCTGCAGATCGGTTGCGATCCAAAACATGACAGCACCTTCACCCTGACCAAGAAATTGATGCCGACAGTCATCGATGTGCTCGAAACAGTCGAATTCCATTCCGAGGAATTGCGGCCCGAAGATTACATGTTCGAAGGCTATAACGGCGTGATGTGCGTCGAAGCCGGAGGCCCGCCCGCGGGAACCGGTTGTGGCGGATATGTCGTGGGTCAGACCGTCAAACTACTGAAACAGCATCACCTCCTCGAAGAAACCGACGTGGTTATTTTCGATGTTTTGGGCGATGTGGTGTGCGGCGGTTTTGCCGCCCCGCTGCAACACGCCGAACGCGCGCTGGTCGTAGCCGCCAACGATTTCGACAGCATTTTCGCCATGAACCGGATCGTGTCCGCAATCGGCGCGAAATCGAAGAATTACGACGTCCGTCTTGCCGGCGTGGTTGCCAATCGCAGCCGTGAAACCGACGAAATCGACCGGTTCTGCGACAAGATCGGCATGGACCGGCTGGCGCATTTCCAGGATCTCGACGCCATTCGCCGTTCGCGCCTGAAAAAATGTACCTTGTTCGAAATGGACGACGATCCCGACGTGCAGGCAGCGCAGGACGAGTACCTGCGTCTCGCCGCAATGCTGTGGGCGGGCGTCGAGCCTTCGACCGCGCAGCCGATGAAGGATCGCGACATCTTCGATTTCCTGGGGTTCGAATAATGGCCACTCGCTCACCTGAAACGCCCTACACTGCCCGGCGCGAGGCGTTGGCGACGTATTTCGACAGCACGGCACGGCAGGCGTGGATCGACCTGACTTCCGATACGAAGGTCAGCGGCATCCGTGCCACCGTCCGCGCCGGACGGGAAGAAATGCGTCAGACCCTGCTCGGATGGTTGCCCCACGACATGCGGCGCACGCGGCTTCTGGACGCCGGTTGTGGCACAGGCGCGCTGAGCGTTGCTGCCGCCTGTCGCGGCGCGGAAGTGGTCGGCGTCGATGTTGCCGGTGGGCTCGTCGACGTTGCACGCGAACGGGCGCCGGGCTTTACCGGTCATGGCCGGATCGAATGGCACGCAGGCGACATGCTCGACCCGGAATACGGCGATTTCGACCACGTCGTAGCGATGGATTCGCTGATCCATTACGCGCCCGACGATCTGGTTGCAGCGCTCGAAAAGCTGACCCGGCGCGCGTCGCAATCGGTTCTGTTCACCTTCGCCCCGCACACACGGTTGCTTGGCGCGATGCACACGGTGGGCAAGGTTTTCCCGAAAAGCGATCGTTCCCCCGCCATTGTGCCGGTCGCTGAAAAAAACCTGCGCCACCGCCTGTCGACGATCGAGGGATGGGCCATCGGGCGCACCCGGCTGGTTTCCAGCGGCTTTTACAAAAGTCAGGCACTAGAACTGGTGAAACGCGGATGAGCGATACGCCCCGCCCTGACAAGGATCGGTCTGTAAGGATCAGCGAGGCCGCGATGGCCCTGCTGCCCTTTGCCGATGCCGCGAGCGTGGAGCTGCCGCTTGGCCGCTTGCTGCGCCTCGCCTTGTTCCAGGTCAGCGTGGGGATGGCGATGGTCCTGTTGAGCGGAACGCTCAACCGGGTGATGGTGGTCGAACTTGGCACGCCGACATGGCTTGTCGCCTTGTTGATCGCGATACCGCTGGTCATTGCGCCTTTCCGTGCGTTGATCGGGCATAAATCCGATACGCACGTTTCCGCCCTTGGCTGGAGGCGTGTGCCGTATATCTGGTTCGGGACGCTGATGCAGTTCGGCGGTCTTGCTTTCATGCCGTTCGCGCTCTTGCACCTCAGCCGGCCCGATACCTTTACCCTCGGCCTGATTGCTGCCGGGGTGTCGTTCCTGCTGACCGGAACCGGTTTTCACGTCACGCAGACTGCGGGTCTTGCGCTCGCCACCGATCTCGCTCCGGCGGAAAAACGGCCGCGCGCCGTCGCCTTGCTTTATGTCATGCTGCTGGTCGGAATGATGCTGGCGGCATTCGTGATCGGCGGTTTGCTGATCGAATTTACGCCGATGCGGCTGGTTCAGGTTATTCAAGCTTCGGCGGTGCTGACTCTGATCCTCAACACGGTCGCCCTTTGGAAACAGGAAGCGCGATCGCCCGAACGCACGCGGCGGCTGCGTGAAGACGAGACACCCCCTCCGACATTTGGCGAATTGTGGAATGGATTTGTCGGCAATGGTCGCAATACCCGGCTGCTGATCGCGATCGGCATCGGGGCGGCCGGGTTTGCAATGCAGGACGCGCTGCTCGAACCGTATGGCGGTGAAATCCTAGGCCTGTCGGTCGGCGCGACGACCTCGCTTACCGGCGCGTGGGCGCTGGGCGCTCTGATCGGGTTCGTCCTTTCGGGTCGCCAATTGTCCCGAGGCGGCGATCCGTTGCGGATTGCCGGCGCAGGGCTTGTAACCGGACTTGCCGCGTTCCTGCTCGTGCTTTTCGCGGCGCCGTTCGATTCGCCCGCCATGCTGTTTGCAGGGGCAGTCGCCATCGGTCTCGGCCTCGGCCTGTTTTCTGTCGGCACTTTGATCGAGGCGATGAACCTCGCCAAATCGGAATCCGCGGGCCTCGCACTGGGGGCATGGGGCGCTGTTCAGGCGAGCTGCGCGGGTGCGGGGATCGCTTTTGGCGGGGTGCTGCGCGATGGCATCGCCTATTATGCGATCACAGCGCAGCCCGACGCTGCAATCGCCACCCGAGCCACGGGTTACACCAGCGTTTACGTCATCGAGATGATCCTGCTGCTGGCGGGCCTTGCCGCGATCGGGCCGCTGGTCGGCCGTAATCGTACGAATGAATTCACGAAGAGGGATAGCGCAGCCGACAGCTTCGGCCTGCAGGAGTTCCCGACATGACCGCGCAGGGTCACACCTGCCACACGGGAGGAGGCCGCCGCCTGTCCTCCAACGCCCATGAGAGGAGCGCGCTATGAATCATATTTATCTTGCAGGGGAATTCGACGTCGCCGAATTGACGTTTTACCTGTTCTTCTTCTTTTTCCTCGGCCTCGTGGTCTATCTGAACCGCGAAAGTCGGCGCGAGGGCTATCCGCTCGAACACGAACAGACGGGCGTGGTTCAGCCGGGCACACCGTTGACCGATGGCGGGAAAAAGGTTTTCGACCTGCCGCATGGCCGCGGGGTCTACATTCCCGAAGACGTGCCGCGCGATCCGGTGAACGTCGCGGGCAAACAGGCGTTTGGCGCTGCTGGCGCACCCTGGGTTCCGACCGGCGATCCGCTGGCCGACGGGATGGGACCGGCGGCCTGGGCAAACCGGGCGAAATATCCCGATCTCACTTTCGATGGACGGTTGCGGGTCGTGCCGATGGCGGACAGCCACGACATTGTCATCGCACCCAACGATCCGGATCCCGTTGGCTATCCCGTCTACGGCGCGGACAAGAAGCTCGCCGGGAAAGTCAGCGATGTCTGGGTCGATCAGTCGGAGCACATCATCCGCTATCTCGAAGTGACGACCAATTCGGGCAAGGAAGTCCTCGTCCCGATGTTCGTCGCCGCTGTTCAGGGCAAGAACTGGCTCGGCGGGATCATGCCGATCGTTGCCGATCAGGAACCGCTGATCGATGTCACCGCGATCCGGTCGGACCAGTTCGACGCCGCACCGACGCTTGAAAAACCGCGTGAGATCACCCGCTACGAGGAAGACCGCATCATGGCCTATTTCGGCGGCGGCTATCTCTATGCGACACCGGAAAGGGCAGAACCATGGATTTAAACCAAACCGGCACAGTCGAACAGCACGGCCCGAAGGCGCATGGCGATCCGATGGGAACTCCGGCATCGGACGAAAAGGTCCTGTGGCGCGGAAAACCCGATCACGCGACGCTGGCCCGCACGGCGTTTCATACGCGCAGCGTCGGATTGTATTTCGTCGCGCTGGTGGCGATCTCCGTGTGGACCGGAAACCTCAACGCAGCCGTGGTCTGTTCGGTCCTTGGTTTCCTCGCTGTCGCCCTCCTGCACGGCCTTGCCTGGTGGAGTGGTCGGACCACGCTCTACATCCTGACCGACACGCGGCTGATACTGCGGATCGGCATGGCGATCGAAACGCGGATCAACATTCCGCTGCGCCACGTGCAGTCGGCCGGATTGAAAGAGCGCGGCGCGGGTCACGGCGATATCGTGATGAAACTGGGCGGCGAACGGCTGCTTGGATATTTGCTGCTGTGGCCGCACGTACGCCCACTCCATATCAATCGTCCGCAACCGATGCTGCGGGCCGTACCCGACGCGCAAGCCGTTGCCGCATTGCTGACCGAGGCGTGTGCAGCGATCGGCCCGATTGCGCGCAACGCTGCTGAGAGCAAAGATGGTGTCGGCAATCGGGCCAGCGGCCAGTTGACAGGAGCGACGGCATGATTGTTCGCACCTACGAAGAAGACGAATTCCGCGTCCACCGCGTCCCTCTGATGATGATGGGCGGATTGGTGGTAATTTCTTTGGCACTCGCTTCGTCGGTCAGCCTCGGCCTGTTCGAGCGTCAGGCCGTCGCAGCTGAAGTGCGTGCGGAGGCGGGCACGCAGCCTGTCGCCAGCCGCGCGATCCTGTTTTACGACGAAGCCGACGGGACAGTCCGCGTCGACGATGCCGTGACGGGTGAAACCGTCGCCAGCTTCGGGCCGGGAACGGGCGGGTTCGTCAGGTCCACCGCCCGTAGCCTCGTTCACAAACGTCGTATAAACCAGATCGGCCGCGCCACCCCGTTCGAAGTGATCGAATGGGATAACGGCGCGCTGACGCTGTACGATCCGGAAACGCAGGGAACGGTCGAACTTGCCTATTTCGGCAAGGATAATCGGGCGGTGTTTGCACAGATGCTCGAAAGCGGTAATACAACAGAAGGGATGAGAAAATGACACATGCCATGGCCTTGGGATCGGCTATCGGCGCGCGGCAATTCGAAACGCCATGCACGATATCGGTCGAGCAAAGTTCAGATCACTTCCACGCCCATGTCGACCTTGCCGGCGACGTGAAACTAAATCCGGGCGACAAGGTGCGCGTCCACGGCGATCCGATTTCGATTCCCTTTGGTGAAAGCGCCGTTTTCGAACGCGCCGCGACAGTCACCAGAGCCGGCCCGCTGACCCGCGCAGCGACGCGGATCGCGGCCTATCTCGACTTCAAGGAACTGTACGAAGTCAGCTTCAACCCAGGGAGGATCAAATGAACGCCCCCACCAAGATTACCGCGCCGCGGACCAGCGATGACGCGATGGCTTTGGCAAAGCAGGACACCATGCTGAGCCCGCGCTTCTACACCACAGATTTCGACGCTCTCGACGCCATTGATGTTTCCAGCGTCCGCGCGGAGTGGGACGCCTTGATCGAGGACATGGCCCGCGATCCGAACAAGAATCATTTTCGCCACAATAACCGTTTCGCAGGCGTTATCGACGCCATGGAGCCGGAATTGCGCGCCGAATTCACCGATTTCCTCGTCAGTTCGCTGACCGCGGAATTCTCAGGCTGCGTGCTTTACGCTGAAATCGCAAAGCGCACGAAGAACCCGGATGTGAAGCAATTGTTCAAATTGCTCGCCCGCGATGAAAGCCGCCATGCCGGTTTCATCAACGAAAGTCTTAAAGATGCAGGGATCGGCGTCGATCTCGGCTTCTTGACGCGGACGAAGAAATACACCTTCTTCAAGCCGAAATTCATTTTCTACGCCGTCTACCTGTCGGAAAAGATAGGTTATTCGCGCTATATCACGATCTACCGGCATCTCGCCGCGCATCCGGAAAACAAGATCCACCCGATTTTCGACTGGTTCGAGGAATGGTGCAATGACGAGTTCCGCCATGGCGAAGCTTTCGCCATGCTGCTGCGCTCCGATCCGAAGCTGCTGACGGGCATGAACAAATTGTGGGTGCGCTTCTTCGTGCTGGCGGTATATGCGACCATGTATGTGCGCGATCACGCCCGCCCGAAATTCCACGAAGCTCTAGGCATTGATCCGACCGAATACGATTACACCGTGTTCTCGATCTGCAACCAGATCAGCCGACAGGTCTTCCCGGTCGAGCTCGACATCGATGACCCGGCCTTTCGCCGCAAGATGTCGGCGCTGCTGCGCGCCGCACAGCGGATCGAGGAGGGGAAAGAACGCGGCGGCATCGTCGGACTGGCTCAGCGTGCAACCGGAATGGCCGGTGCCGGGATCAATTTCGCGCGGATGTATTTCCATCGCGCGAAGTCCAATCCCCTGCCGCAATCGATCAGGCTGCAGCCCGCATGGTAGACTGGACCGGCCATGTCGTTCCCTTCATCGTGACGGGGGCCATCTGGTTCTTCGCGACCGCCCTGGTCGCGTGGGCGGATAGCCGCGAACACAGCACATTCAGGTCCAGCCTGCTGGTCGGCGGCGTTGCCGGCCTTGCCGGGCTTACCGCCATCCTGATCGCGGCGCAGTCGGTTTCGGTCTGGGCGGTTTATCTGGCGTTCGTCGGGGCACTTGCGATCTGGGGCTGGCATGAAATCGGTTTCCTAACCGGTGCGGCGGCAGGCCCGCGGCGGGAACCGTGCCCGCCGGGCAGCAAGGGGCTGGAACGGTTCACCCAGGCAAGTGCAACTGTCATCAACCACGAATTGGCACTGGCCGTTACCGCGTTGATGCTGATCGCGTTATCCTGGAATGCGCCCAATCAGATCGGGGCAAGTGTTTTCGTACTGATGTTCATTCTCAGGCTGTCGTCGAAGATCAATCTCTTCGTCGGCGTGCCGAACACGACGACGGAAATGCTGCCGGCGCATCTCGGCTATCTGAAAAGTTATTTCGGCCGCAATCGGCTGACGGCGCTGCTTGGGCTGTCGATCATCGCGATCGTCCTGCTGGGCGGATACTTCGCCTCTCTCGCCATGGCCGCACCGGCGGGAAGCGCGCAGATGGTCGGGGCGAGCCTGTTGTGCGCTCTGTGCCTTCTGGGCGCGCTCGAACATCTATTTCTGGCCCTGCCGTTTCGTGACGGGATGCTGTGGGGCTGGGCATTTCGCAGGCGCGGGCCTGCTGCTATCGAAGAGAATTGACGATGACCGATTTCGGGACCGAGAAATCCGGGGGACAAACGATGGATTACGAAGCCTTTTTCGCTGGTGAACTGGAAACCGTGCGCGACGAAGGGCGCTATCGGGTCTTTACCGATATCAAGCGGCATCGCGGCAAGTTCCCGCACGCCACACGCTATTTGGGCGAGGAGACGCAGGCGGTCACCGTATGGTGTTCGAATGACTACCTCGGCATGGGGCAGCATCCGAGTGTTCTGGAGGCGATGCATTCGACTCTGGACGAATGCGGCGCGGGGGCGGGCGGTACGCGCAATATCTCGGGCACCAACCACTATCACGTCGAACTCGAGGCCGAACTCGCCGATCTGCACGGCAAGCAGAGCGCGCTGCTGTTCACCTCCGGCTATGTTTCGAACTGGGCGGGCCTGGGGACGCTGGCGTCGAAAATTCCGGGCTGCGTCGTGTTCTCCGATGCGCTCAACCATGCATCCATGATCGAAGGCATCCGCCATAGCCGCGCGCCATACAAGGTATGGAAGCACAACGATCCGGCCGATCTCGACCGGATGCTGTCCGAATTCGGCCCCGAAGTGCCAAAGCTGGTCGCGTTCGAAAGCGTCTATTCGATGGATGGCGACATCGCGCCGATCGAGGAGATCCTCGACGTGTGCGAAAAACACGGGGCGATGACCTATATCGACGAGGTCCATGCCGTCGGCCTGTATGGCCCACGCGGCGGCGGCATCGCCGAGCGTGAAGGATTGATGGACCGCATCGACGTGATCGAGGGGACGCTGGGCAAGGCGTTCGGCGTCATGGGCGGTTACATCGCCGCAAGCCGCAATCTCGTCGATTTCGTGCGCAGCTTTGCCAGTGGGTTTATCTTTTCCACCGCCCTCCCCCCCGCTGTCGCCGCCGGCGCAGCGGCCAGCATCCGCCATCTGAAACAGAGCAGCGCCGAACGTGAACGGCAGCAGGATCGCGTCAAACAGGTGCGGCGCAAGCTCGACATGATCGGCATCCCGCACCTCGACAATCCGAGCCACATCATCCCGGTGATGGTCGGCGATGCGCACAAGTGCAAACGGATCAGCGACTGGTTGATGGACAATCACGGCATCTATGTTCAGCCAATCAATTACCCGACCGTTCCTGTCGGGACCGAACGGCTGCGGCTGACGCCGTCACCGGTCCATGACGATGGCGATATCGATCGCCTGATCAATGCCTTGTCGGAAATCTGGTCGCAATGCGAGCTGGCCCGTATGGCGACAGCCGCCTGATCGCATCACCGGCCGCGACGTGGCGATAGCGCCATGAAAAAGGGCGGCGTGGTTTCCCGCGCCGCCCTTTTCCGTAATCGTTTCAGAACCGTTTTAGCCGAGATTGGCTTCTTCGAAGATTTCTTCGAACTTGTCACCGGCAAGACCCGGATGACTGACGCCCATGGCTTCTTCGACGTTCTGGATTTCGCTTTCATCGCCAACAACGATCATGCCGACCATGCCCGCGGCATAGTGCGGTACGCACTGGTATCCGTAGACGCCCGGCTCCGGCAGGACGTAGGACACTTCCTGGTTGATTTCACCTTCCCAACCGCGCGCGCCTTCGGGGACCATGCCCTCGATCGAGGAGGACTGGTGCGTCGGATCGGTCGGCACGAAGGTGACGGTGTCGCCCACTTCGGCTTCGACGAGACGCGGACGGAAAACCTGCATGCCCGAACCGTCGGGGTCACGGGTCAGCATCTCGATCTCGATGACGTTGCCGTTCGGTTCGACTTCGGGTTCGCTGGCTGCGGCCGTATCTTCGGCCTCTTCTTCGGCGGCCGGGGCTTCTTCGGTCATTTCTTCGGAAGCCATCTGATCTTCGTTTTCGGCGTTTTCACCGCCACAGGCGGACAGGGCCATAAGGCTCGTCATGGCGACGGCACTGGTTAAAATCTTACGCATAATGCTTTCGTTCCCTCTGTTCAAAACTTTGATATCCGGCCGCGAAACCGTTTCCCCGGATAAATCGGGTAAAAGGAAAAGCACGACCCGGCCGCGTAATCACTATAACGGCACCCGATGCCAACGCTTGAACGCCGATCGGTTTCCGAACAAATGTTAAAACGGCCTTTGGAGCCTCTTTTGCCGATTGAAGCGCTTTTTCGCAAGCGGGTATCGTTTGCCTATCGGAAGGCATGGGCTATGAACCGTTTCCATGAAAAAGATGTCATGGCATTCGAAGCTCGTCCTCGGGCTTATCGTCCTCCTTCCGGTCTATTTCGCAATTGCCGCGCTCGGCACGAAAATCGGGCTGTGGGGATATGAATTCGGACTTGGCGCGATGGTCTTTGCGGCGGGCCCGATCCTGCTGGCGATTGTCGCCGGGCTTTCGCTGGTCTCGCTCATCATCGCATTGTTTCGCAAACCGCGCAGCCGCCTTGCCCTTGGTATTGCGATTGTTGGACTGGTGCTTCCCGCGCTTGCTTTCACGCAGTTCATGTCGCTGCGAAATACCGCCGGTGACAACCCGATCCACGATGTCGCCACCGACACCGCCGATCCGCCGCAATTCTCGGATGCGACACTGGCCGCGCGCAGGGAAAGCGATGCCAATCCGCTGCACGATTACACCACCCCACTGGGTGAAACGGAAATGTATGCCGGGGCCGATCCCGAACTGGCAATCAAGTCGCATGCCCAGATCATCAACCAGACATATGCCGACCTTTCCCCGTTGCCATTGGGCGGGGCGAGCCGCGCCGACGGAGTTGCAGCCGTTGCCGCCGCGATGGCGAACATGGGCATGGACAATATTCGGACCGATGCCGAAAACGGCCGGGTAGAGGGCGTGGCGGAAACGTTCTGGTATGGGTTCAAGGACGATGTCGTGGCGCGCATCGGCGAAAGCGAGATCGATTTCCGTTCGGTCAGCCGGGTCGGGCGCAGCGACCTTGGCGCGAATGCCGAACGGATCGCGCAATTGCGTGAACGCGTCGCCCAGCAAATCGGTCAGCGTTGAAGCCGGACCGAGCCCAAGCATTTACGGGAGCGGGGCGCGATCAACGGAACCGCACGATGGCGAGCGCGCTGCGCTGAAACACGGTGATCACGCATAATATGGCGTAACCATAAGCGATCCATGAGAAAGCGTTCGGGAACAGGCACATGGCGATAAAGACCGCTATCGTTTCGCCTCCTTCGGCGATTCCGGTCGAATAAAAGAAGCTTTTCGTCCCATGGGCGGTGCTTTCTTCCGCCCGATTGGCAGCGATCACGGCAAAGGCGAGAAAGCTGATCCCCGTAAGGACGAAACTGGCCACCAGCACCAATGCGGGCAGCGTGTTTTCATCCGACAGGATTCCAAAGGCAAGCGGGACGGATACGTAGAAGGCAAAATCCGCCACAATATCGAAATATCCTCCCAGATCGCTCGGCCCCGTTGCCCGCGCCACCGCACCATCCAGCCCATCGAACGCACGATTGGCGATAATCAGCGCAAGTCCGATCCACAGATGATCGTATGCAATGGCAAAAGCCGCGCCAATGCCAAGCGCGAGCCCGGCAAAGGTCAGCATGTTCGCGGTAACGCCCATTTCCGCCAAAGTTCGTCCAACCCGGTTGAGCGGCGGGTCGATCAGGGGTCGTAATCTGGCGTCGAGCATCGCTGTCCCCTTACGACCAGGTGACGAGGCCGATCCATGCGCCCGTCATAGCCGTTGCAATATTGCCAGCGATCCAGCTTCTCATGCCCAAGCCGGCGGCTTCGGCACGGCGCTGCGGGCACAGGGTTCCGATGGTAGAAACCAACAGACCGACGCTGGCCAGGTTGGCGACCCCGCACAGGGCGTATGTCACGATCAACAGCCCGCGCGGGCCGAATGTATCGTCGGGCAGCGCGGCCAGTTCGAGATAGGCGACATATTCGTTCAGGATCGCCTTTGTCCCCATCAATCCGCCTGCCGCCTGCGCTTCCGCCCACGGGACCCCGATCAACCACATCAGGGGCGAGAACAGCCAGCCGAAAACGCGTTTCAACGTAATCGGTGCATCTCCGATCAGAGGCAGCAGGGCCAACACCTGGTCGAACAGCGAAACCAGCGCGAAAATCACGATTATGACCGCGATCACGGCGAGGAAAAGCTGCATCCCGTCCATCGTCCCCCTTATGATTGCATCGATGCTGCTTTCGTATTTCAAGCCGGATGACGGGGCGCCGTCATCGGCTTCGCCCTGCTCCGCGACTTTCGGATCGGTATCCGTTCCTGCATCATCCGCATTGCCCGGGATCATCAACCGGGCGACCAGCAGTGCTGCGGGAAGGGAAACGAGCGAGGCTGAAATCATGTGTCCCACCGCATCGTCGACCGTCTGGCGCAACGTCGTTGCATACAGGATCAGGATCGCCCCGCTGATCGTGGACATGGCCAGCACCATGATCTGAAACAATTCGGCGCGCGACACTTTTGCCAGATAGGCCCGCACGGCAAGCGGGCTTTCGACAACGCCCAGAAACATGTTCGCGCCGCCGGCGAGGCCGACCACCCCGCTGACCCCCAATGTCCGGCGCAGAAGGAAGGAAAGACCGTTTACCAGCCAGCGTAAAACGCCCCAGTGCCACAGCAGGGCGGCAAGCGCGGAGAACACGATGACGAGTGGGAGGATCTGGAACGCGATGATCAGCGGCGGATCGACGCCTTCCTTCAATTCGAACGGCAGTGGCGCGCCGCCCAGATAGCCGAACATGTAGGACGACCCATCGATCGTCGCCCGCTCTATCGCGGCAACGGCGTCATTCGCCAATATCACGATGTCCCATACGAACGGCACCCGCACGATCAGCAGCGCCAGCGCCGCCTGCAGGCCGAGCGCACCCGCAATCCAGCGCAAGCCGGGGCGGGCCGAAC
>JGI12210J13797_10573880_pt1 | contig 26508 bp, 24 predicted proteins | sample ElkSlonscriptome_3_FD_13797 | JGI IMG/M metagenome (IMG submission 13797) | reverse complement strand
GCTGGCAGCCGCTGCCGGCCCCGGGATGAAGGATGCGATCCACGTGGAGACCCGGGAGGTCCAGGAGAAACCGGAGGACCGGCAGACCCGGGACGTGCCCCCCACGTTCAGGGCTGTCGACGACGGCGCAGAGGATAGGGGCATCGAGTACGAAGGGCCTTCGTCCTCGGCATCGCCGACGGAAGGGGCGGCCTCCAGCAGAATCCGGCCCCGTGGCTGAGTGGCGACTGGCCCGGGGGTGGTCCAACCCAGGCCTTCGGGAGCGCCTCGATGCGCTGAGCGGGGTCGGTCTGAACTTCACCCCTCCGGCGGTCTCATCAGGGGGTGGTCACCCGTGGCGGCAACATGGGTCCAGAGCGCGGATCGCCTCCGCACGGCCGGGTGTGCCCACGGACCCCGGCCCATTCCATCGGGCTCGTCGGGCCCTCGAACGCTATGCTTTCTCCGATCCAGGCATCGTCGAGGCCCACTTCGATCCTCGGACCCCCCTGCAGGGCCGACGCCTCCTCCTCGAACTCAAGGTCCCGCTCCTCCGCTACCTGTCCGGTGTGCTCGTCACCGAGGTCCGGGACGAGACATCGCAGGACACCAGCACCTACGGGTTCCGATACGACACCCTGGAAGGACACATCGAGCGGGGTTGGGAGTGGTTTCTGATCCGAAAGGACCATGCATCGGGCGCCATCACCTTTCACATCGCCGCCAGCTGGCTACCCGGCGACTTTCCGAACTGGTGGAGCCGGGTGGGTTTCGCCCTCGTGGGATCCCGCTACCAGCGGCGCTGGCACCGCCTCGCCCATGAGAGGATGATGGCGTTCGCTCAAGAGGCCACGGTGGGGGATGGCTCGACCCGGGAAGAGGGTGTGGAGCAGCGCCCTATCGTGGTCTTTTCCGATGGGGAGACTGTGGAAGATAGCCTGCAGGCCTTCCACCCCACCCCCCCCTGACCGAGCCGATTTGTTTCATTGATGTAGTGCACGTATTGTGGCATTGAAATACCGTTCCCTGCCGGTGAGCTGTCCGCGTCCGGATCGCCGGCCCCCATCGAGCTGAGCACGACGGGGCGCTCCACCCGACCCTCGATGGCGAGGTCGATGAGCCTCCGGGCGCCCTGCCGGTCCCCGGCGTCGGTCATCTCGGCGCCCGTGGAGCTACCGGGGCCTGCGGCGAATACCACGGCGTCGCAGCCCCGGCACACGGTGTCGCCGCGATCGGTGAGATCCCCGCGACGAAGCTCCACCTCCTGCTCGGGCTGGGAGCCCTCCCAGAGATTCCTCGGGCCGCTCGCGCCAGCCCGGGCACTGGTCGGCTCGCCGGGATCACACGAAACCGCCCCATCGACGTGCCCCCTCGCCCCGGGATCGGCCTCGCGTCCTCGGCACGCTCACCGTCGCTCCCGGGCGTGGAGATTGAGCCGGACGATCCAACCAGTCAGCGCCTCCGCAGTCTCGGGGGAGATGATCGGCGCCTGGGGGACGAACGCCCGGTCGGGAAGCCGCTCCGTAGCATCGGCGGCCGCAGGGGTGAAGACCAGCCGATCCGCCTCCCCCGCCGCCGACGAGCCCTCGGTGAGCGCCTCCAGGGTGACTACGGAGACCTCCGCACCGTAGCTCTCCCGGAGCCGCTCGCCCGCCCGCTCGTCCACCACGACGAAACAGAGCGCGTCATCGTCGAGGGCCTGGACCTCACGGATCGCCTCGGGATTCAGGGTGCTGACGACCACGGGGAGGCCCAGCTCCTCCGCCAATGGACGGACGCTGCGCTCGTGGAAACTCGTTACCACCACGAGGTCTGCCTCCCCGAGGGCCGTCTCCAGCGCCATCTCCCGGGCTCCCACCCGGACGGACCCACTTCCCGTAGGCTCGACCTCCCGGACTTCCATACCGAAGTCGCTGCCGATCTCCCGACATATCGCGATCCGGTCGTCCCCGATCTCGTCCACGCATGCGCAGACGAGCTGCGTGGCGTCGAGACAATCCCGTAGGAACTCCGGCAGGTCCGGGAGGGGGATACGCCGGCGCCATGCGCCGGCAGCGACCTCTGCCGCGACCCATCGGACGGTCTCCAGCGGCACATCCGGCGAGGGGGAGTGGTTGGATACCAGGTACACACCCGATCGCGGCCGAACCTCGACGAGACCCTCCTCGGCAAGGGCCCGGTACATCGCCATGGCGGTCCGGGCATCCGTGTCCAGCTCCTGGGCCACGCTCCGGACGCTGGGAAGGCGGTCCCCGGGGCAGCGCCGGCCCGTGTGGAGGGCGGACAGAACGCGGTTCCGCAGCTGATCCAGCAAGGCGGCAGAAGGCCCGGTACTCATGGCTTTATCCTGTATCAATTGGCGCGCCGGCAGGCCATCTGTTGCGGGCTCTTGCGCCAGAGAATGGTCCGACTAAGCTCGGTCCAGGCACGCGTATGTGAACCCGATCGCCCGCGTACTCTTCGTCTGTACACTCCATCCTGTCGCAAAGAACGGTCCATGGACGACACGACCCACCGTGATGAGGGCTTCACACAGGGGCGTCCTCTGGGAGATGTCGTCGATCTCTTCGAGCAGAAAGCCGACGCCATCGCCTCGGATTGGCACGACAAGTTGACCTCCCAGCTGCGATTTCGACCCAGCAACGTCTTCCCGGGAGATGCGCTTCTCGATGGCATGCCCAGGGTCGTGGCCTGGATCGCACGATCCGTTCGCAACGGAAGCCAGCCCGACCGGGAAAACGAGGAGGCGCTCCGAGACGTGGCCGCCCATTGGCGCGATGCCGGATTCTCCATCGAGGAGTCGCTTTTGCATTTCCGTATACTCGCCAGCATCCTCTTCGAGCGTCTGGGGCTGTCGGTGGCCGAGGCCGAGACGGAGTTGAGTCCGGATGAGGCGGTGCGGACGTCGGCGAGACTGTGTCACACGGTCCATCTCGCACAGGTCGTCCTCGTGGCCACCTACCGGGATGCCGAAGAGGACCGGATTGCCGATTTCGGTGCGAACCTCGCCCACGAGATCCGGAACCACCTCGGATCGGCGTCGGTTGCCGTGGAGTTGGTGCGGACGCTCAGGAACCGGGAAGATGTTGTTCCTGACTCGGCGCGGGAGGGGATGCTCCTGGAGAGGGCTGATGCGGCGCTGAAGACGACCCGCCAGCTCGTCGAGTCCGTCTGGGCCGTCAGCGAGAGGGGTGCCGCGGCGAACGACGAGTGGCACATGCGGTCGCTCAGGGAGATCGTGCACGAGCTGTTGCCCGACATCGAGGCTGAGTCGGAAGACGTCCGCGTCCGCGTCGACGACGACGTGCCGGGGGTCCCGGTGCCAGAGAGTCCGGTCAGCCTCATCTTGCACAACTTGCTGCAGAACGGGATCAAGTACGCGGATCCGCAGAAGCCGGAGCGGTGGGTGCGGGTCCAGTGTCGAAGGGGGGAGGACGGCCACCTGGTGGTACAGGTCGGCGATAACGGGCTCGGCGTCTCCGAGGCGGAGCAGGAGCGGATCTTCACACGCTTCCGGCGGGGCTCCCAGGCCCGGGGAGACGGGTTCGGCCTTGGGCTGTCGATCGCGCGCCAGGCGGCCCGGCGGATCGGGAGTCGGCTGATGCTCGAGAGTGAGCCCGGCCGCGGATCGACCTTCGGGTTCACGATCCCCCTGGAAGCCCAGAAGGAGGCCCCGGGAGGCTGAAGGCCATCGTCCGGGGGCGGGAAGCGGCCTCGATCAGCTCTCATCGACCAGCTGGCGGGCGGCCTTGCGTCACAAGCCTGATACTCGCGGCCGAGCACGCCTGTTGGTAACCATGCGAGTCCGGAGGGCCTGTGCCCCCCCTACTCCGGCAACCCGGCCAAAACCTTGTCGAGTGTCGCCGGGTAGTGGCGCACGCGGACACCCGTGGCGTTGTAGATGGCGTTCACGATGGCACCAGCCGCACCGCAGAAGCCAAGCTCGCCGATACCCTTCGACTGAATCGGGCAGGCCGCCGTGTCCCGCTCTTCCAGGAACACGACTTCGATCTGGGGCACGTCGAGGTTCACCGGGACGTGATACTCGGCAAGGTCACGGTTGACGATGTGACCGTCCCGGGCGTCGTGGACCAGCTCCTCTGTCAGCGCGGTGCCGATCCCCCAGGCCATGCCGCCCAGGCACTGGGAGCGAGCCGTCTTCTGGTTGAGGATGCGCCCTGCGGCATAGACGCCGAGCATTCGGCGCACCCGGGTCTCCCCGGTCCAGCGGTTGACGGCGACTTCACAGAAAAAGGCACCGTATCCCGCCTGAGCGTAGTCATCCGACGTGGCTCCGGGCTCGAACTTTCCTTCTTCGACGATGTCTACCCCGAGCAGTTCGGTGAGGGGAGTACGGTCGCTGCCGAGGACAGCCTCACCGTCCTTCAGGGTCAGCTCCGCTTCGTCGCACCCGACGATCTCGCTCAGCCTTGCCCGTATCGCCTCACAGGCGACGAACACCGAGGAGCCCGACGATGACGCTCCCCAGCTCCCCCCGGACCCCGGCCCATCGGGATCGTCGCTGTCGCCGAGTTCCACCTTCACCTTGTCGAAGTGGAGGCCGAGCATTTCGGCAGCGATTTGGCCGAGCACCGTATAGGTGCCGGTCCCAATATCGGTCATATTCGTCGCCACGGTCGCTGTGCCGTCGACATGCAGAGTGACGCGCGCGGTTGCTTGACCGGTCTGGTTCACGCGGCTTGCTCCGGCGACACCCTGGCCGATGAGCCACTCGCCCTCCCGAAGTGCTCCAACCGTCCTGTTGCGATTCGCCCACCCGAAGCGCTTCGCACCTTCGTCGAGGCATTCGGCATACTTGCGGCTAGAGTAGGGGATGCCCTCCTCGGGATGGCACTCTGGCAGGTTGAGCTTGCGAATGTCGACGGGGTCGATGCCCGCCTTCTCCGCCAGCTCGTCCAGCGCATTCTCCAGTACCGGCATGCCCACCGCTTCGCCGGGCGCACGCACTGAACCGGCAGCGGTTCGATGAATGCGCGCGACCTTCAGCGAGATCCGGCGGTTGTCGCCGCCGTACAGGAAGTGCGTGGATTGGGGGACGGGTTCGGCGAAATCTTCGTCCGGGAGGTTCGAAACCAGGCTCTCGTGGCCGAGTCCCGTCAGCCTCCCGTCGGCCCCACACGCAAGGCGGACCCGCTGCGTCGTCTCGGACCGGCGCATGATGGCCTCGAACACCTGCCGCCGGGTCATCACCACGGAGACGGGCCGGCGGAGCTCTCGGGCCGCGATCGCCGCGGCGACCCCCTCTTGACTCATCCCGAGCTTCGACCCGAAGCCCCCACCGACGTATGCTGACAAGATCCGCACATTCTGAACGTCCACATCGAGAGAATCTGCAAGCTCGTTCTTGTTGAAGTTGAGCATCTGATAGCTACCGTACAGGGTAAGGCGGGGGCCGTCCCACACCGCGATGGCTGCATGAGGCTCCATGGCGGCGGCGGCATGTCCGGAGGTCCGATAGGTGACGTCCACGCGATGAGTCGCGTCGTCCATCGCGCGTTCCAGGTCGCCTTGATCGACGGCCTCGTCCTCCTGCTCTTCCGGCTGCACCGCCTCGGGATCGACCGACCTCTCCTCGGCTCGGATATTGAGCGACATGTGGTAGGCTGCGTCCCGGGCCTGTTCGAACGTCTCGGCCACCACGAGTCCCACCTGGTGCCCTACAAAGGCGATGTCGGTGGCACCCTGTACGGGCGCCTCATCGGCTTCCCCCTGAGCAGGATTGCGAAGAAACCGGTCTGTGCTGAGGACCGAGAGTACGCCGGGCATCGCCTCCGCCTTCTGCCGATCCAAGGCCTGAAGCGTGCCCATCGTCGGCGCTCGCACGAGGACTCCATGCGCCATTCCGTCAAGATCATGCTCGGCGGCGTACCTCGCGGTGCCGGACACCTTCAGGGGACCGTCGGGGCGACTGATCGCCTGTCCAATCACTCCCTGGGCCATACTGTCGAGCCGGCAGCGCTCGTCTCGCGTGTCCATCGTGAAGGTGCGAGTCATGAGTCGTCTCCCAGTCCGCAGATATCCGCGAGCACGGCCCGAAGAGTGCGCCGTGTGAGCGGGATCTTGAAATCGTTGTGTCCAAAGCCCTTCGCCTCGGCAAGCAGGACGTCCGCGGCTTTCCCGAAGAGCTCTCCGGTGGGTCTCTGACCCACCAGGACGGCCTCCACGCGTTCGTCGCGCCATGGACGGTGGGCGAGGCCGCCGAAACAGAGGGTCGCCTCTTCGATCCTCTCGTCCCTCACGTCGACCACGGCCGCGATACTCACGAGGGCGAAGGCGTACGACGAACGGTCGCGGACCTTGCGATAGCGCTGCTCTCCGGCAGGCGCCGACGGAAGAACCACCGCGGTGATGACCTCGTCGGGGCGCAGTCCGTTCTCGAGGTGCGGCGTGTCGTCCGGCAGGCGAAAAAACTCATCCAGGGGCACGGTTCGACGCCCGCCGTCTCCGCCCTCGATCTCCACATCGGCCTTCAGGACGCCCATCGCCACGGCCATATCACTTGGGTGCGTCGCGATGCACTGGTCGGAGGCACCAAGGATCGCGTGAATGCGGTTGAAACCATCGATGGCGCTGCATCCGCTTCCCGGCTCCCGCTTGTTGCACGCCTGGTCTATATCGTAGAAGTAGTAGCAGCGGGTGCGCTGGCAGAGATTCCCACCCGTCGTCGCCTTGTTGCGAAGCTGGGGGGAAGCTCCGGAAAGCAGCGCCCGGGCCAGCACCGGATACCTCCGGCGGACACGGGGATCGGCGGCGAGGTCGCTGTTCGTCACGAGCGCCCCGACGCGCAGCCCACCCTGGGCCGTTTCCTCGATCTCGTTCAAAGGAACCCTGTTGATGTCGACGAGGCGCTCTGGGGTCACCACCTGGAGCTTCATCAGGTCGAGGAGGTTCGTACCCCCCGCAATGATCGTCGCCCCTGCGGACATCAGTCCGGCGGCGTCGGCGACGGTCCCGGCGCGCTGGTAGTCGAACGGCCTCATTCAGCCACCTCCTGAATGGCGTCGACGATGTTGGGATAAGCAGCGCACCGGCAGAGGTTACCCGACATGCGTTCGCCGATCTCTCGAGTCGTCAGTTCGGGGCTGGAGGTCAGGTCTTCTGTCACCACGCTCGGCCAGCCTGCCTTCGCCTCTTCCAGCATCGCCGTCGCCGAACAGATCTGACCCGGAGTGCAGTAGCCGCATTGATACCCGTCGTGATCGACGAAGGCCTGCTGCAGCAGAGACAGGTCTCCCGGCCGGCCCAGGCCCTCGACTGTCCGGATTTCATCCCCATCGTGCATGCACGCGAGCGTAAGACAGCTGTTGATCCGACGCCCGTTCACCAGGACCGTGCATGCCCCACACTGGCCGTGATCGCAGCCCTTCTTCGTACCGGTGAGCTTGAAATGATGGCGGAGCGCATCGAGGAGCGAGGTACGGGTCTCGGCGCGGAGCGTCTTCTCTTCGCCGTTGACGGTAAGTCTGGTTTGCATGGGCTGGACAATCTCCTGTCGTCTATCGCTTGAAAGTTCCGGCGCTCACAAGGCGACCCAGAATCGGATCTAACATCGTCCCGGTACGTCCGCTGGATAGACGATCGGCAATGCGCCACTTTCAAGATGTTTTGCAACAACCGTGCCGATATGCTCACCCGCAGGCTGAAGGAGAGCTGGACCGCCGAGGCGACAGCCGTCACGGCTCCACCGCGCCGCGAGTGTGGCTTCGTGCCGGTCGGCGGCTTTGGGGAAGGTCGTAGGTGCCCGTCGGGCAGTCGGGCAGTCGCTCCGCCTCGTCGACGGATGCTCTGCGGTCACTGGCACCATGGGTGCACCGTGCGGAGACCGTTCCCTCCCATCCTTCCGCGGCCGTCCTGAACTTCGGTGCTCGATACTCCGGCGGGGCTCGCGGTCAGTGGCGACCGGGTCACCTAGGACGCGCCGTTCAGCTCGATCCGGAAGGTGGCGCCTGGTCCTTCGTCCGTCTCCAGCGTGAGAGAGCCGCCCATATGCTCGACGAGTGCGCGGGCGATCGCGAGGCCGAGTCCCAAGCCATTCGGCGCGTTCGGGGGAGGGGCGATCTGCCGGTACGGCTCGAAGATGAGCTCGGCGGACTCCGCGGGCACGCCGGGCCCCTCGTCCCGGACCCAGACCCTCACCCGTCCGCCGCCGACCTCCCGGGCTCTGATCTCGACGTTGGTGCCGGGCGGCCCATGTTTCACGGCGTTGTCAAGGAGCTGGATCACGACTTGGCGAAGACGGTCGGGTTCGGCCACTACATGCAGATCGTCCGGGTCGACGCTTCGGAGGATGTCGAGCTCTCGGTCACGGGCGCGCAGGTCGACGATGGCGCACGCTTCCTCGACCACCTCGGACAGAACCACCGAGTGGGTCTCGACGTGGAGGCAGCCCCGGGCCAGCCGACCGAAGTCTTCAATGTTCCGGGTGAGGGAGGTCAGATGGTCGGTGATTCGCTCCACCCTCCCCAACACCTTGGCTTGAGGCTCACTGACCTCACCAAAATGCCCGTCTTTGAGGAGGTGGACGTATCCCTTGAGGGCGCCGAGGGGCGAGCGGAGGTCGTGGCCGACCATCTGGAGTGCGTCCCGGCCCTGCAGGGGTGAGGCCTGAGGCCCCTCGCCGGCTGGCCAGTCCCGGCGGAGGGAGACCCCGGCCTGGTCCGCCAGCGCCGAAAGGAGCCACTCATCACGGGTATCAAAGGGGCCTGCGGACTCGGTCCGGGCGACCGCGAGAATGCCGACCACCTTTCTGCAAGTCAACAGCGGAACCGCCAGGACCGCGTACCCGCCTCCGTCGTCCAGAACCCTGGCGAGACGCCGGAAGATCCGCTCGTCGAATTGTCCTTCGAGTCTTTCGGTGACCGACGGTGCAAGGCCCCGAGCAGCCCGCAACTGCAGGGCGTCCCCGTGCGGGCCCTTCAAAAGCAGAACGGCGCGTTCCGCGTGAAGCAGATCGCAAGCGCAGGACACGGTGATGTCCAGCACGTCCTGGACCCCGTCCGAATCGGTCATGACCCGGCTGACTGCCGTGAGCCTCTGCAGGTCGATCGATGAGGAGGGCGGCGATGTCACGGTGTCTCCAGTTTGCTCAGGCGGACCCCGTCGTGGTGGATGTCCATCTGCTGCCGGGCCAGCGCATGGGCCGTATTGCGGGCCTTCACTACACGGAGGGTGCGCACGGGGTTCGGCCCATTTGCGCCTGCATAACCCAAAGCGATGATGGCGTCGGAGAGGGTGCTGAAGCGCCGATCCTGATACCGGTTCGCATACTCCAGATCCTCATGCCCTTCAAGCAGGAGGAAGCTCGTCACACCTCTCGCTGCCAGGTGCTGAACAACGGAATAGAGATAGTCATGAAACCGTTCTCGGCTCGCGGCGGCCAACTCCAGGTCCCCAAGCGCGTCGATCACCACCCGTTCGATGTTCTGGGAGTCGACCATCTCGAAGAGCTCGACGACCACCGCGTCGATCTGCATCTCCACGGGGGAGCGGTAGAGAAAGAACAGCGTCCGGTCCAGGTGCTCGTCCAGCGCCGGGTCGAGACTGTCGGCGGTCTTCTGGAGTTGACGGGGGTTCTCCTGGAAGTTGAGGTAGAGACTCCGTTGGCGAGTACGCGCGCCCTGGATGGCAAAGAGGAGGCCGAGGGTGGTTTTGCCCGCCCCCGATGGCCCGAGGACGATGGTGGACGTTCCCCGCCAGGCGCCCCCCTGCAGGAGGGCGTCCAGACCTTCGACCCCGGTTGAGAGCTTCTCTCCGCTCGATCCGTATCGTTCGGGGGCGAGCGGGGTCACCAGCCGCGGATATACGTGGATTCCATCATGCGAGATCGAGAAGGCATGGCTGCCCTGCAGGTAGTTCGAACCTCGGAGCTTCAGCACCCGGAGGTGCCGGTTCTCCCGATTGTCCGCCGGCTCCCGAATCATCTGCACGATTCCGTCGGCGACGGCGAACTCGGGGTACCGGCTCACTGCCGTTTCGCCGTATTCGCCGACGAGAAAGGTGGTCACGTCGTACGCCGAGACGAGCCTGCCGAGCTGGGCCGAGAGTTGACGCATCTCGAACTCGTCCCGCGCCAGGTCGTGGATCGCCTTGTAGGAGTCGACCACGAGGATTGTTGGCTCGCGGGTGCGGATCAGCTCCCGAATCCGGTCGAGTAGCGCCGCGCTGCCGTCCTCGAGGAGCGCCGCTCCTACATCTTCGTAGATCACCCGATCCATCATCTTCGATTCGTCGTAGAACCCGAACTGCTGCAGGTATGTGACGACCTTTGCAATCGGCTCCGACAGGGTGCTCAGATAGATGACGGGTCGGTCTTCGCCGACGTTCTGAAAGAGGATCTGCTGTACCAGGATCGTCTTTCCGGTGCCTGGGGGCCCCATGACGATATTGAGGGAGTTTGACGGAAACCCCCCATTCATGATCCTGTCGAGGCGGGGCTCTCCCGTCCCGATACGCTTCAGCCCCCCTCCGTCTTGCTCAACCATCCTCCCCCTCCCGTTGCTGGCGTAGCAACCTCTGAACGGCCTCGATCAAGGCCCGCCTGGCCAGTGGCTTTCTGAGAAAGGCGTCGGCGCCGGCCTCTTTCGCCCGCCCCGCTGCCGCGAGAAAACTGAAGACGAGGACTGCCGCGTCGGCATGGGACTCATCCCCCTTGATGGCCCGGCAGAGCGCAAGACCGTCCAGCTTGGGTACCAGCAACTCGGTGACCACCACATCGGGGTTGATGGTATTCACCATCTCGAGCGCCAACTCGCCGTCGTCGGCGAACTGGACCTCAAAACCGGCACGCTCGAGGAAATACTTCTCGAGCTCTCGGATCTCCGGCTCGTCCTCCACGACCAGGATCACCGCTCGTCCTGCGGGCTCGACACCTGGGCTCATTGTGGTCCTTCGTGGGGCGACGCGGTCGGCACCCTCACAAGAGGGAGGATTACCTGCCAGAAGGCGTTGGTGGCCCTGGCGGATCAATGGATGCAGGTCGGTGAGACGACCGTCAAGTCCCCCTCGCTGGGCGACCGATGCGCTCCCCGAATCCCTCACTGTCGGTTCGTCGGCGAAGGAGCGCCAGTACGGGTGCTCGACCAGAACCGGAGGGCTCAAGCGGTCAAGGCCGCGTGGAGGTCGGAGAATGTGTATCTTCCGCAAGAGGGCCTCGCCGGGAATGTCCGGGAGTCCAAGGTCGATGGGGATGACCTGCCCGAATGTAACGCGACACGTCTAGAGGGCCCCGACCAGGCCCCCGGGCGCGCACATGGCCCGCTACGACATCGTGGGGGGGTCCCCTCGTTCCCCAGCGGACACCTCAGCACCGCGACCACCGTCTGGGCCGCTCTGGCCCTTCTGGGTCGTCTTTCTCTCTAGGCGGTGGCGGTAGGAACCGCGGTGGCCGCTACACGCCTCTGACTCGCAGCCCACTGGCCAACGGACGTCGTCGTTGGCGTCTTGCTCGGGCTCGTCATGGCCTTGATCGGCATCAGGGGGCTCCGGGGCCTGGCCGACCGAATGGACGATCTGTGGTGCTTTCTCGGCGCACCCCTCTTCTTCGATCGCTGGCCCGGGATGTTCGGGGGACGGCCCCGCGAGGTCGCAGACGCGGTAGCCCAGACCCACGACGCGTCGCGAAGACCCGGCACCATGAGCCCGGAGGTGTCCCGTGGGTGAGGGCCTTCGCCGGAAGTCCGGGAGGGGTTTCGCGCCGGTGGAGCGATGAGTTCTTCCAGTGGTACAGCGCCAACTACCAGGCCATGCTGGTCGTGGTCTCCCTCCTTGGGGGTGCCTTGGTGGCCATGAGGATGGCGCTACGCAGAGTCGGGGGATGCAGGGGCATTGCGGTTTCGTCGTTCGATTCGCCGGCGCGCGCGTCGTCCGAGAGCCTCGGCCGCCGCTCTCCACGGCGGCCCCGGGTGGCACTCTCTCGAGTGTCAGTGGTTCCTCAGCGCCGAAATCAGCTCCGACTTGTCCATGTCCGAACGACCCTCGATGCCGACCTCCTGAGCCTTGTCGTACAACTCTTCCTTCGTCCACTCTTCGTAGGGCGGATTTCTGCCGCCCTTCTCGGACGCCTCCTCGCCGGAGTTGGCGATACGGGCCGCCTTCTCCTTGCTCATACCGTCCTCGCGTAGGCTTTCGTACTGCTCGTCGTCCTTGATGGACGGTCCATGGTCCTCGCCAGGCATTGTGCCTCCTTGCCGGGGGGGGTCGTTCGAGCCGCTGGGCAGCGCGGCTCCGTTGGTCACGTTCTGTTGAGGAGCAAGATCCGCTCCACAGGCGGATACGACCCTGCGCCCGCGCTCACGCGCGAAGGGATTCGGTAAGCGGATGGCGGTGGGCCCCCGATTCGGGCAATTGTGGGCATCGGGATAGGTTTCTGGTGGTCGGACAGCGCTGCCGCGCTCTTCATCTCCCGCGACCTGCGCCCGGATTCCAGAACCCTGTGAGCCCGCCGTCGGCGAGGAGCAGCGGCGGTTGGGCAGGTCCGGTCGGCACGCGCTTTGCTCCCCTTTGAGGCTGAGCTGCCCACATCTACCGATCAGAAGAGATATGGACTGTATCGATTGCGGCGAACCAACCCGGGGCGCTTCCAGATGCCCGGCCTGCCAGCGGCCGGTGGTCGGCCAGCCCAGGGCAGCACCCGAGGGCTCCTCCAACAGACCCCCGATGCCCCCCTCCGGGCCGCGAACAGCCAACCTGCTTGTATGGGGCGCAGTCGTCGGTGTGCTCCTGGCAGTGATCACCATCCTCGCTCTACGCGTGGCGAGCTGAGACGACGGCGGCGGAGCCACCACCTCCTGGGCTCCGCCCCCGGCCGGGTTCATGAGCACCGTCGCGGCGTCAGCGTTCAACTCTCCCCATTACCGGTGTCGACGATGCGGCGGTACCGCACCCGTTCCGAGGGGTCCCAGCGTCGTCCTGATCCGCGGAGGCGCCTTGCGGCCTCGGGCGGCCGAGCCCGGCCCGATGAGGCTGTGATGGCCCTGGACCGACGCGGCTAGCCGTCTCGCTCCTGTAAGCGCTACGGCGGCCCTGGTGGCCGACGTAGGGGTTCGGGGAAGAGCCGGTCCCAGATCTCGCGGAGGGTCGGACTCAGTTTGGCCATCAGGACCGGCTTCTGCCTTCAGAACTGCAGTCCTCGGCGACCTCGGATTCAGGAGCTCGTGGGGCGACCCTCGCCGACCTGACGCCGGAGCTTGAACCGGTTCTCGCGCTGCGAACGGGAGGCCCGATCCAGAAGGTCCATCATTTCATGCTCAGTGAGTACCTCGAGACTTCGATCGGGGTCGCACCAAGTGGAAATCGGAAGCATCCCCGGCTGATGGAAGGCGATGGACACTGCCTTTCCGCCAGGCAAGCGAGCCACATCAATGGCGCCCCGGTGGCCGAAGGGAAGCATGGTGACCACCCACTGCCGACCATCCCTGGGGTCCACCCATTTCCTCGTCATTGCGCTCTCCAGGGCGGGGTTTGCGTTTCAGTACGGCACCAACTTCAGCCGTTTCCGTTTGCAGAGATTGTGCCACCGGATCCTGGCAGCTGTCGGTTCGGCCGGGGCGGGCCGCCGGGTGGACCGGATGCGGCTCAGGGTGGCTCGAGAGTCGTGCGCCGCGCACACGCGGGGCGCACCGGTCCGGAACTCGAGGAACGGTTGGGTGCCGTTCACCACGAACCGCGCTGAACGGCGGGACCGCAAGACCTCGCGCCCGTGGCCAGGGAGGACGTCGGGGATCGAACCGTCTCAATCGCCCCACGCACGGAATCCTGCGAGCGGCACGGTAGTTGCTCCTTAGCTCTTCCAGTCAACCCGAGCACAAGGAGCGAGTACGAATGGACAGTGAGACAGACGAGCGATCGGCAGACAGATCTGGAGCGGGGTCGACGAAGGTCGAGGGCACCGGTTCGCAGAGCACGGCGACGTCGACCGACGCCCGTGAGCCGGCGGTGGATCGCCTCAAACGGACGGCTTCGGAGGCTGGCGATGCCGCCAGGGATGTCGCCACCGCCAAGGCGCGAGAAGCTCGAGCAGAAGTCCGGAACGCAATGGACTCGTTCAGCGACGAGGCCTCGGTGAGGGCTGATTCCTGGTCGACGGCACTGGGGGAGCGCACAAGGGGGCTCGCCCACGCTCTGCGGTCGGCGTCGACGGAGCTGCGGGAACAGGGCGAGCGGGGCGTCAGCGACATGGCGGGCTCTGCCGCAGATCAGATCGATCGAATGTCCGGGTACCTCGAGGACGAGAACCCCGGAGGGATGATCGGGGACCTGGAGCGGATCGCTCGCGACAACCCTGTAGCCTTCCTCGGGACTACCTTTGCGTTGGGTCTCCTCGGCGGACGGTTCCTCCGCTCTTCGAGCCCCGAGACCGACGACTCGCCCGGAAGAGGGGCCTCCACCACCCCACCGACCGGAGGGTCGGGGTACCGGACTGATTCGGGCACCTATGTGGCGGGGTCGCCCTCTCTGCGTCGCTCCCCCGAAGCGGAGGGGAACCATGGCTGAGCACACACTGAACGAGCGACCCAGCCTCCCGAGGAACTCTGGGAACTCCGAGCCATCCGGGTCTTCCTCCTCGGGCGACCGCTCCGTGGCTGGGCTACTCCGCGAACTGTCCGCCGATGGTGCAGCTCTCATGCGGCAAGAGGTGGCTCTCGCGAAGGCCGAGCTCAACAGGAAGGTCGACATCCTTCAACGGAATCTTCTCGGGATGGCCGGCGGGGTTGCGTTGCTCCTTGCGGCTCTCCTCACCGCTCTCTGGACGGCGAACCGTGGCCTCACGGTCCTTCTGGCCGAGGTGATGTCGGGCGAGGTGGCGATCTGGCTCTCGCCCCTGATCCTCTCAGTGGCGTTGGCGATCACGGGGTGGAGCATGCTGTCGAGCAGCAAGGACCGACTGGCCGACGAGGGGCTGACGCCCCACCGGACCCAGCAGTCGATGAAAGCAAACACGCAGTGGGCTCAAGACAAGGCCCACGAAGTCAAACAGGAGATGTCCAGTGGCTGACAGCACGAGCACGACCCGGGATCCGGAGACCATCCGGAACAACATCAGACAGACCCGCAAGGAGATGGACGAGACCGTGGACGCACTGAGTGACCGCCTCTCGCCTGGGCGCCTCATGGATGAGGCGTGGGAGGCCCTCCGGGGCAACGACGATGCGGGGGTGGGAACCATCATTCGGGATCATCCCGTGCCGGTAGCGCTCATTGGATTGGGCTTGGGATGGCTGGCCGTCGAGCAGTCCCGCGGGGCTACCCCCCGCCGCTCCTCCAACGGCCATGTGTCGACCACCCGTCGATCTCGGGGTCGGCGCGGACCCCTTACCGGAGACGCCGTGGATTCCACGGACCCGGACTCTGAGCACGCGAGTGCGGGTACGCGCATCGACGGAACGGTGCGCGCTGCCAAGGACTCCGCAGGTGAGAGACTGTCCGCAGCCGGCGCGTCCGTCGCGGACGCTGCTGGCACCGTTCGAGACGGCGTGGAACACGCGGGCTCGGCCGTGGCCGAGGGGCTCTCGGATGCGGGGTCTCGGGCTTCGGATGCCGTGAGCGACGCGTCGGACTGGACCCGAGGCCGGTTGAGCGACGCCGGCGAAACCGCGGTCGACTCCGCCAGGAATGGGGGACGCCAGATCCGGAACGGTGTGAGCGGGATGATGGAGGACAACCCCATGGTCCTCGGAGCCGTGGCCTTTGGTCTCGGTCTGGCAAGCGGTCTGGCGGTGCCTAGCTCGGATGTGGAGGATCGTCTGGTTGGAGACACGGCCGAAACTCTGAAGGACGAGGCAGGGAAGCTCGCGCGGAACCAGGCCGACAAGGTGGGGAATGTTGCTGCGGAGGTGACCCACGCTGCTCTCGACGAGGCGGAGCGCCACGTAGAGGCGGAAGATGGAGTTCCCGACCCCGACGGGGTGAGGGAGGCTGGTCGGGCCATCGGCGCAGCGGCGAAGAAGGCCGGGGGGGAGCAGGCCCAGAAAGAGGGCCTCACGCCCGAGGCCACGCAGCAGGAGGCGAAGGTCGCCGTAAAGAGGGTCAAGGCCGAGGCCCAACGCGGGTCGTCGGCCTGATGAAGGTCGGGCCCGGCTCTCCCGGAACGGGGGGCCGGGCCGCCCCGCCTCGATCGTGGACCACGGCTCTCACTACCTGGACACTGACCGACATCCTCGGGCAGTCGTCGTCGAGCCAGGACCGAAAGGCCTTCTCAGCGGGGCGAACGTCTCAGGAGCCTCCAGGCTGAGTTGAAGGTGCCTACGGTCGCTCCGCAGTATCGGGGCCGGCCAGCACCTCCACCCGGACGTAGGGAGTCACGCCAGCCAGCTCAGAGGCGATCTCGCTCCGTAGCTCAGAGCGGAGGGAGTCCAAGCTCCGGCTGGAGGAGGGGCGGTATGCAACCCTGGGCGTCAGGAGGACAGACAGGACCAGGTCGTCCTGATCCGGACTCCGTCCCCGGCCGGGCACGAACCGGGCCTCGGTCCGAAGGGCGTGATAGCGACCGCCCGACGCCACCACCCTCTCGGCCACCGACTCCGCCAGACGGATGGCGTCAGCCTTTCGGAATCGGGCGTCCTGAGTGAACTGCCACGCCACCAGGCCGACGAGTATGAGAACGAGGCTTCCGAGCGTCCAACCCCGCACCCAACGGCGGCCCCGACCCCCGCTGAAGTCCGACGACCGGATCCCGATGAGGGTCAACCCTGCCCAGCCGCCCAGGAGGATCCCTACGGCAGTGAGTCCCACCAGGAACGCCTGCAAGACGACGTAGTCCCACCGGCCGAGTATGAGGGCGAGGCCGAGGACCGCAGCCGGCGGCGAAAGGGACACCGCCACGAGGAATCCGGTGGCGGTGGCAGTGACCAGGCTGTCCCGGTCGGCCTGCGCCAGCGCCAGGGCTCCGGCGGCACCCCCGGCCACACCAATCACCGCGGACCAGACGCTGACTTGAGTCAGCGTTTCCATCAGAGGTGACGCCCCGGCCAGGTCATAGGCCCACCCCAAGGCGGCTGCAGCCGCGATCACGACCAGGAGAGCGACGGAGAATCGCAGCGCTCCCTTTCGGATCATCCAGGCGTCCCCGATGGCGATCCCGACCACGCAAACCATGGCCGGGGCACCCAGAGGAGCGATGAGCATGGCCGCGGTAAGGAGGAACGGGATCCCGAAGATCAACCCGTACGCGGCGACGAGGCCGGACACCACAGCGTAGAGGAGCATCCCCTGCCAGCTCCCGATGCTTTGCAGGACGTCCAGCACCAGTTCGTAGGTAGACCGACGGGTGACCCTGGCCACCCGATCCCGTACGTCCGATACCGGACTCCGAACGGGGATCGTCTCGCCGGTAGGAATCACGATCGCGGCCTTCTCGACGGCGGATTCGACCGCCTCCACGAAGGAGCCCACCTGTGCGTTGGGCAGGTTGACCATGATCAGGCTCCAGCCCGCCTCCTGCTCGACCTCAACGGGGTGGTGGGAGGGTGCGAAGCCCCCGTGGGCGTTCCCGAGCCGGACGACGGTGGGGGCATCCTCGGATCGCACCTGCACATCGATTCGCTTCATGGTCTCACAGCCCGGACGGGTCAGGAGGAAAGATCGGGGATATCGCTCGGCCCATCATCGCTCTCCCCCAGGAGGTGCAACGACCGTTCCAGTAGACGGCTCCGATTCCGTCCCGCGTGGAAGGGCCGATCGTGCAGCTTCGTCGTGCGCAGCTATGAACCCTGCACCCCGTCCGGGGACCGGGAGGGCATCCGTGGGGACCGGCGGGGTCGGTGGAGCTTTCGAAACGGTCCTTGCGCGGTGGATCACCCCCCGCCGCGCGCAGGAACCGCGACTCCGAAGGCGGCCCCGGCGAGACGATTCTACAGGGGGGGTGATGGTAACCCCGCACCCGAAGCGGCGGAGGCCTCGACAACTTCTTCCACTTCCACCATGTGGGCCTCAGGCCTGTCCCCTCGGTCCGGGGTCCCCACGCTCCATCCATGGTTCTCCGAGATGGCGCCGAGCAGCGCTTTCGGGAGGGCGACCACCAGCAGGGCTGTGATGATGCCGGGGAGTCTGAAGGCGAACACTCCTGCCTGCGACGAGACCCGGAAACATCCAGTAGGGGTCGAGGAGGAGGTTGACCGCGATCGCCATCCAACCCAGGGTCGATGACGGGCCGTCATCGACTTCCCACTCGCTCCCCCGCGTTTTGCAGGGCGTGACCCGGGGTACGAGTCCTGGAGTCAGCGCGGAGCCCCGATCAGAACGGATCGATATCCACGCCCCAACGAAGCTCGTAGCCAAACTCCCGCACCTCGTCGAGGAGCTCCACGAGATCCTCTGCCACCTCGGCCCTCTCCTCGGAGGCCTCATCTTCGAGGGTGAAGGCCTCCCGGATGATCTCATCGCGCTCGGTCTCGAAGTCCCGCAGCTCCTCCCGGTGTCCTTCGGCGACGTCCATGTCGAGCATGAGAACCTCCTGCCGGAGTACTCCGATGTCCCAGTCCACCTCGGCCAGGTGTGCCTCCACGGCCTCCGAAAAGGCCATGAGCCTTTGGGGCATTGCCAACTCGAGGCGGTCGATCCCTTCCTGAAGGTCGGCGGTCCGCTCGAGGAGGTCCTCTTTGGTCGTGTCCCAGTGCTGCTCCGCTTGAACTCCGAGCGTCCCGAGGTAGCGGTCCAACTCCACCCGACTGTACCCCAGCGCTCTCACCTCGTCGGCCCACTCCTCCCGGGCATCGCCGCCAAGCTGTTCGGTATGGCCCTTCAGCCGCTCCAGGACCACTTCGGCGGACCGGATGGTCCTCTGCATGGCCTCCCGGAACCGGACGATCTCCCGGAGCTCCTCTGAGTCGATGCCCGCCAACTCCTCTGCTGGTCCCTCCGCGGCTTGCTCGACTTCGGTACAGCCGGTCAAGCCCGTTGCGACCATGGCGGCGAGAAACAGTGATCTGGCAGGGAGGCGGAGCATGATCTGTGGGTCGACTGGAGTCGGGCGGCGGAGCCGGAGGGCATCGTCCGTTCCTGCGACCCGCCGAGGAACACCGTCGTTTTCGGGCAAAGAGCGTACCAACCGAGGTGTGGCGCGATTGATGCTCTCCTATACTGGCCTCGACCCCTGATCGTCCCTCGCCAGGAAGGAAAGATGAACAACACGCCACACCGAGCCGCCTCGCCGCTGCCCCGTTTCCTCGATCGGTGGGAGGCCCCATGAGCACAGCCTGGCTGACGGGCTCATGGGAGGGCGCAGCCGTGGCGGTCTTTTCCGCGCTGGGTGCTTACGCGTTGGTGGTTGTCTATACGCGGTTGATGGGACTGCGGAGCTTTTCGAAAATGAGTTCCTTCGACTTCGCGGTGACGGTGGCGATCGGCTCCATGCTCGCCACCACGGTCCTGTCCCGTGATGTGTCTCTCGCCTTCGGTGCCACGGGTGTCGGGGCTCTTTACCTGATTCAGTATGTGATGGCTCAGTTGAGGACCCGGTCGTCGAGTTTCGCGTCCCTCGTGGACAACCACCCGGTACTGCTGATGCGAGATGGCGAGATGATCCAGGACGCGATGGATCGCTGTGGTGTGACCCGCGCCGACCTCCTGGCCAAGCTCCGCGAGGCGAATGTCTTGCGGGTTGCCAACGCCCGGGCGGTGGTCTTCGAGAGCACGGGAGACATTTCAGTACTCCATGGCGATTCGGACGGCGGAGCGGAGCTCGAAGAGGTCTTGTTGGATGGTGTGGAGGGCGCCTAGCCCCGACCATCCTCGTGGAGCTGAATCTGCTGTGGAACGCGCAGGTGGGGGGTTCAGAACCCGCGTTTGTGAGACACGGACGGAGGTGCACTCTGGCGAAAAACCGGATCAGCGACGCGCTACCCCAGGAGATCGGCGCCGCCCGTGGTCACGAGCTGGTCACTGCCCTCAACGAGCACCTCGACTCACCTTGTCCGCCCATCGCTGCGGATGATCGTGCAGGGTTCTAGAGAGGGTGTCGTTCCCTAGCACCCGGCCCTCGGTTGGGCGGCCGATCACGGCCAGACCCGGTGTCGTCGCGCCGTCACGCCCTACCGCACTCCCGTCGGGTCGCACTTCCACGCCGTGGGTTCCCGCCTCCGTCCGGATATGACCGTCGCGCAGGAGTTCCGTCAACAGTGAGCTGCCGTCAGGCGCTGCGCCGGGCGGATCCAGTACCGCGTCCACCAGCCGGTCCGCAGAGGCGGACCTCGCACTCGTCGAGAGCAGGATGGTCTCGGACCTCATACGTACATGTGGACTGTCGAGGAAGGTGAGATCCACGAGCCCCGACTGCACCATGCCGAGGAGCTTCTCCACCGATTTGGCGGGAGGCCCGAAGGCAAGGCGCTCCATCTCTCGGGCGAGCCTGCGGAAGCGAGGGTACTCCATCTCGCACAAACGAGAGTCCCCCAGGACTGCGACCAATGTGGGGTAGACTCCACGCCACGTTTCTCCGAGGGCACGCTCGGGTCCCCAGAGCCGAGTCCCCCGGGCCTCCCCAAGCCCCCGGGTGAGGGCGTTCCAGACCGGCTCCCCTCCGATCCGCCCCTTGGGGCGTGACAGGAGCTCTCGAAGGTGGCGGCGGCATGCCTCCCGGCCTCGCTCGCAACCGTTGCCAGTCCATCCCCGCCGCTCCAGGACCTCCCCGGCGCAACGCACCAGAGCGTCGAGGATTCCTTCCAGGTTGACCGCGCGGGCGAAGTGTTCGGCGCCTGCAGTGCGAATCCATTCCAGTTCCCGATGCGACGCCGTCGAGGCGGCGGGCTCCAGCTTGGGCTGCATCGGACGGCCCGAGCGGGAGTACGGATGGATGCGGAGCGGCCTACGAGATGGCTCGCTCCCACCCAAGGTCAGGATGGCGTCCAGCGCCGTGAGACCGAATCCACGCACCGCCACAACGCTGCCCGGCGGGATGCGGCCCGGGCTGAGCCAACGATCGACCGGATAGACCTGTGGCACCACCGAGGGGAGGGGTGGGGGTCGTTGCGCGGCGGACCGAGAGGCGTGGCCTGTAGCCACCAGGACCTCGTCCAGAGCAACAGCCCCGAAGCGCCCCCGGGCCTGCCACTCCGTCCCGGTCCGGGGCAGGGTTTGCACCCGGGCCCGATGTATGTGGAGGTCGGCAGAGGCAGGAAGCTCCGCCACGACTCGCTGGAAACCTTCGTGAAGGTAGGCGCCGACCAGGGCTCGGGGCGGGAACTCGTGAGGGGCGCTCCATCGTGGGTGCCGATCCCGCGCCCACTCCAGGAAGCTGGGGCGGGTCCGCAGTCGAGCACCCTCGCTCCGCGGCCACATGTCCACATGCTCGCTGCGGAAGTTCATGCGCAGGTGCTCCGGCTGGGATGGATCGTAGACGGGCCCTGCGCCCGGGGTGGGATGGGGCTCGAAGAGGTGCAGCACGACTGGGCTGTGCCGGATGTCGTGAAGACGGTCGCCGAGACGTTCCAGGGCATACAAGCCCTTCGGACCCAGGCCGATGATGCCGATGCGTCGCTGGCGAGAGCTCATGGAGTCTACGTTCCAGGGGGGTGAGCGCGGCCCTCGGACTCAGGCTGTGCACGCGCCCAGTACCCCCCCTCTTCTAGGACGAAGAGTTCGAGTTGCCGAGAGATGCGGGTTTTATGCGGCAAGGCGCATGCCAGACGAGGCCCCCTCTTTTGTACCCATGGCCGCATGGTGGGCCCGACGCCCCTGCCCCACCCAGGACGTTCGTTTCGGGTCGTCGAGCACGGCAGATTTGAACGGCCGCCAGACGATGCAGGCGAGGAAGGCCAGAAAGAGCCAGGTCCCAGCCCCGATGTCGGACAGGCCTGCCGAGGCCCCCGCCATGCCTCCAACGCCCAGGCCACCGGCGATCTCAGGGTTTGAGAGTGCGTTCCCCGCAACACGCGGCTACGGGGTCGCCCCCGTCGCCGGTCGCTTGCTGGGTTCTCGTCGCATTCGTCCCCCGGGCGCCGGATTCTCCGATTCGCACGTGCCAGGCCGCAGGCGCACGGTCGGCCCGCTGCCGAGGAGGCCCTGTCCTGCAACGTGATCAACCCAGTGCCTCGTGGCCTTCGGGCGATGCGCAGTTGGCACGGCGAAATCATCGAATTGATTCTGGCCCCCGTCTTGCACACCAACACCTTAGTCGCTTACGCCACCGACCCTCATCGCTACGCCATGTGCCACCCATCTGAGATTGCGGGTAGCATCCTCGACACCGTTGGGAACACCCCGCTCGTTCGTCTAGACCGCTTCCTGGATCGGCAGGACGTCGAGGTCTTCGCCAAGCTCGAGATGGGCAATCCGGCGGGGAGTTCGAAAGACCGTCCGGCGCTCCGGATGCTCAGCAAGGCCCTCCAAGAGGGTAGGGTGCAGCGAGGAGGTCTCGTCGTGGAATCGTCGTCCGGGAACATGGCCATCGCCATGGCTCAATTCTGCGGGCTCCACGACCTACGCTTCAAATGTGTCGTGGACCGGCGCACGCAGAGCACAAACCTCCAACTCCTCGGGGCATACGGAGCGGAGATCGAGTTCATAGAAGACGCCGACGGGCTCGCAACGAGCCCGCTGACCGCCCGAATGCGCCGCGTGGCAGAGATCGTAGCGAGCACGCCGGGAAGCTACTGGCCGAACCAGCATGCCAACGAAGAGAATCCAGCGGCCCACGACCACGGCACCATGAGTGAGATCTGGACCGCCATGGGGGGGCGGGTGGACTGTCTCTTCGTCCCCGTGAGCACGACAGGAACGGCGCTGGGCTGCAAGCGGTTCATCGACAGAATGGGCTCCCCGACCAGGATCATCGCGGTGGATGCGGAAGGAAGCGTGATTTTCGGCGGTCGCCCCGGTCCCCGCCCGATTCCCGGACTGGGCGCAAGCCACCGCCCGCCTCTGGTCGAAGACAGCGTCTTCGATGCCGTCGAACGCGTGTCGCCGTTGGACTGCGTGGTCGGTTGCCGGCGCCTCGTCAGACGGGAAAGCATCCTCGCCGGAGGGTCATCGGGTGGGGCTCTCCAGGCCGTCCGACGCCGGGCGCGCCGGCTGCGCCCTACAAGTCGAGTCGCCGTCGTGCTGCCGGACGATGGGTCCCGATACCTGGATACCGTGTTCAGTGACCGTTGGGTGGCTGGGACTCTGGGGTGTCCGCCCGGCGAGCTGCGCCGACTCGTCGACGCTCCCGACGGCCTCTCACCGAAGGCGCTGCTTTCGCACAACACGCCACCCGCGTCGACGAAACCGGCTTGGATCGAAGTGTCTTGAACCCTGCACCCCTATGGATCGGAATGGTCGGGCTCGGACCGAACAGGCTCTACGCCTTGGAGCGGGTGGCCCCCCACGGTCAGTCTGGACCGACGCTCCCTCGGCCAGTGGGGGCCCCGCTTCGCTCGAGTGGAGTTCGACGAGGTCCTGATCGCCACCGGCCATTCCTCCCGGACCGCCTCGAAGAGCCGTCGCCCCGACTCGGGCGTTGTTGGTGTGCCTTCACGCCAGCGGGGTCCATGTGATGGAATCGACTCGAATCGCACCCGGGCCGCCCAGAGTCGGTCGCCCGCCGGTGTGGGCCAGCGGAGATCCCCCCCTCTCCCCCGTCCTCGAACGCTGGATGGTGGACCTTGCGTCGGCTCCCGAACGAGCCTTCGCACTCGTCGAGGAGTTCGGGTCTCCGCTCCACCTCCACCGCGCGGATGTCTTCGCCCGCAACGTGCGACACATGACCGAAGCGGTTCGCGGGCTGGGGACCGACGTCCGGCTCTTCTTCGCTCGCAAGGCCAACAAGGCCTTCGGCTATCTGAACGTCTGCCGCGAGGCCGGGGTGGGCGTAGACGTGGCCAGCCTCCAGGAGTTGGAGGAATCGTTGGTGGCGGGGATCCCTCCCCACCGGATCGTGCTGTCCGCGGCGGTCAAGCCCGAAGACTTGCTTCGCAGAGCGGTTGACGCCGGCGTCACTGTCGTCCTCGACAACGAGGATGAAGGCCGGCGCCTGGCTGAATTTGGTCAGGGGGACGGTCGGATCGTGCGCGTGGCCCTCCGGGTCAGCGACTTCGGCGGGGGAGAGCTGCGGAGGGGCTCACGATTCGGCTTCGCCGTGGGTGAGACTCTCCAGGCGGCCGGTCGGGTGGTGGGCCAAGAGGGTAAGCCGGGCCTTTCGCTCGTCGGCCTCCACTTCCACCTCGACGGGTACGGGGCCCAAGACCGGGTTGACGCCCTCGGACAAACCCTGAACCTCGTGGACTCGCTTCGAGCGGAGGGCCATCCCGTGGAGTTCATCGATATGGGCGGGGGCTTCCCGGTGGCCTATCTGGAGAGGCTTCACGAGTGGGAGACCTTCCTCAACGAGCTGGACCGCGCGCTGCTGGGCGCCCGGTCGCCCGTGACCTGGGGGAACGAGGGATTCGGTCGCCTTCGACACGGCGATGACCTCGCGGGACAGGCCGCCGTCTACCCCCACTTCCAGTCGCCAACGGGGAGCGATTGGCTCCACGAGATCCTGACCTCGGCTCTTGACGGGGCTCCAGGGACGACCGTGGCGTCGGCGCTCCGGCAGCGGGGCCTTCGACTTCACGCCGAACCTGGCCGAGCCCTCCTCGACGGCTGTGGACTGACCCTCGCCCGAGTCGAGCACACGAAGGTGATCCCGGGGGGGCTCACGCTGGTGGGTCTGTCCATGAACGGATCCAACTGTCGGACGAAGAAGTCGGAGCTGCTGGTCGATCCCCTCGTCGTCCAACGCCGACGGGGACCATTGTCCGGCGATCAGGAGGCGGCCCTGCCGATCCGCGGCGTGCTCACCGGCGCTTACTGTACGGAAAGCGACGTGATCATGTCCCGCATCCTCGCGCTGCCGCCCGGACTGGGACACGGGGACCTGTTCCTCTTCCCGAACACCGCCGGATACTACATGCACTTCGTCGAGAGCCGATCTCATCAATTTCCGCTACCGTTGAACGTCTGGTCGGGGGTTGGGGGGCAGCTCGCGCTCGACGAGGCCGACCTGTGAATTCGAGAGCGCGGCCCCCGTCATCGAAAGGGCGCTTCGAGCCGTACCAGAGATCTCCATCCCCCATGCGCTCGCCCTAGTCCGGGGCGAGCGGATTCGAGAAGACATGGACATCCGACACGATGAGACCAACCGACGCTTCATTCTGAACTGCGAGGGAGAGATCGCGGTCCTGAGCTACCAGATCCTCCAGGGTGGAGGGGTCCACTTCCTGCAAACCTGGGTGCCCGGGCGATTCAGAGGTCGGGGGTACGGGGCTTACCTGGTGCGGGCCGGACTGGACTGGGCCCGGGAGAGGGGCGGTCGGGTCACGACCTCCTGTTGGTTTGTGGAGGAGCTCCTGGACAGGATGCCGGAGTACCAGGACCTGCGAGCCTGAACACCCCACCGAAACACCCCCGATGGCCAGGCTCCCGACCCCGCTCGGAGAGAGCCCTGTCGCCGACGCCCGGCCACCCCTCGCGACCCCATCGGTCCTGGAACGCAACCCTGGTGCGCAGCGATCGTCCGAGTCTGCTGGGCACGAAGGGTCAGCCACGAACGATTCCTGCGGGGATGGTGGTTCTTCCGGCCGGCCCGGAGGATCGCGTTTTCCTGCCCCCGGAGCCGAGGGTCCGGGGTGTGTCGTGGGGAAGGGTCTCACCCGTCCTGGACCCGCGCCATGAGCCGCTCGAGGGCCGCGAGCAGGTCCGGACGCTCCTCCAACACGGGGCCCATGGGATCCCCATCCCAAGCCTCGACCCGCTCCAGGGCGTTGCGGATCGTGAAGTCCCGGGGGCACAGCGAGGGGGTGACCTCGTCCCAGAGGAGGGGCATCGACACCGCCCCCTCGGGCACGGGGCGGGTGGAGTAGGGGGCCACGAGGAGCTTGCCCCGGCCGTTCTGGAGGAAGTCCACGTAGACCTTCCCCGCCCGCCGGTCGACGACCCGATCCACGGTGGCGATCTCCGAGTTCTCGGCGACGATCACGGTGGCCAGAAGCTGCCCCATCTGCCGGGACTGGTCGTGGGTGAGCCGACCGCCCAGAGGAACCAGGACGTGGAGACCCGACGAGCCGGACGTCTTCACGTAGGTGGGCAGCCCGGCGTCCTCCCCCAGCTCCCGGATGCGGAGCGCCAGCTCCACTACGTGCTCGAAGGGCGCGTCCTTGGGGTCCAGATCCAGGACACACCAGTCGGGGTGGGACAGCGCCGCCACCCGGGAGGACCACACGTGGATCAAGAGGGCCGCCGAGTTGGCGATGTAGACCAGCGTCGGTACGTCCTCCACCACGAAGTAGTCCAGGTCCCGCTCAGAGCCTTCGCTGTAGACCGTCGCCGTGCGGATCCACTCCGGCGCCCAGTCGGGCGCGTTCTTCTGGTAGAACGAGCTCCCCCCGATCCCGTCCGGGTAGCGAGTCACCACCAGGCATCGGTCCCGAAGGTAGGGCAGCATCCACGGGGCGATGGCCTCGTAGTACCGGATCATCTCCCCCTTTGTGATCCCATCGTGGGCGGGGGCGGCACCCAGAGGATCGGGGCAGGCCCGGAAAAGCTCCTTGTCGAGGTTCG
>JGI12210J13797_10658804_pt1 | contig 26533 bp, 19 predicted proteins | sample ElkSlonscriptome_3_FD_13797 | JGI IMG/M metagenome (IMG submission 13797) | reverse complement strand
CGGGGGACTACGAGGTCCGCTATCAGCTCAGCCAGGGCGGTGAGGTGCTGCACAGGGTACCGATTTCCGTCACTGCAGCGGAAGTCTCGATCGTGGCGCCACAAACCGCAACTGTCGGCGAGAGCGTCGAGATCGGCTGGACCGGTCCGGGCTATGATCGCGACTACATCTCGGTCGGTGAGGTCGGCAGCGGCCCGCGCTACATCAACTACACCTACACCGACGAAGGCTCGCCGCTGATGCTGGAAATGCCCGCAGAACCGGGGGATTACGAAATCCGCTATCAGCTTAGCCAAGGTGGCGTTGTCATCGCCCGCGTGCCCCTGACTGTCACGACCGAATGACCGAGACACCAGCCGAACAAAGAAACGGCGGCCCTGACAAGGGCCGCCGTTTTACATCCATCATCATTTCAGGCTGCGGTGCTACATGTGGATCACACGGTCGTAGGCATCGAGCACGCTTTCGTGCATCATCTCTGACAGCGTCGGGTGCGGGAAGACGGTGTTCATCAGGTCTTCCTCGGTCGTCTCAAGCTGGCGACCGACCACGTAGCCCTGAATGAGCTCGGTCACTTCGGCGCCGACCATGTGCGCGCCCAGAAGCTCGCCTGTCTTGGCATCGAAGACGGTCTTGATCATCCCTTCCTGTTCGCCAAGGGCGATGGCCTTGCCGTTACCGATGAAGGGGAAACGGCCGACCTTGATTTCATAGCCCAGTTCCTTGGCCTTGGCTTCCGAATAGCCGACAGAGGCGATCTGCGGATGGCAATAAGTACACCCGGCGATGCTTTCGGGCTTGACCGGGTGGGCATGTTTGCCCGCGATCAGGTCGGCGACCATCACCCCCTCATGGCTGGCCTTGTGCGCCAGCCAGGGCGCCCCGGCGATATCCCCGATGGCATACAGCCCCTCGACACCCGTACGGCAGTATTCATCGGTCACCACATGCGTGCGGTCGACCTTCACGCCAAGCTCTTCCAGCCCGAGGTTCTCGACATTGCCGACGATTCCCACCGCCGAGATCACGGTATCGAAGTCCATCTTCTCGACCTTGCCGCCTGCTTCGATATGCGCAGTCACCTTGCCTTTGCCGCGGTCGAGCTTGGTGACCATGGCCTTTTCCATGATCTTCATGCCTTGCTTCACGAATTGCTTTTTGGCGAAAGCGGAAATCTCCGCGTCCTCGACAGGAAGCACGCGGTCCATCACCTCAACCACCGTCGTGTCGGATCCCAAGGTGTTGTAGAAGCTGGCGAATTCGATCCCGATTGCGCCCGAGCCGATGACCAGCAGTTTCTTGGGCATCCGCTTGGGTTCCAGCGCATGCTTGTAGGTCCAGACAAGATCGCCGTCCGCCTCGAGCCCGGGCAATTCGCGGGCCCGCGCGCCGGTCGCCAAAACGATGTTCTTCGACACCAGATCTTCGGTGCCCTTGTCCGTCTTGACACTGACCTTGCCTTTGGCGGGGATGGTGGCCTCGCCCATGAAGACGGTGACCTTGTTCTTCTTCATCAGATGGCCGATGCCGCCCGACAGTTGCCCTGCAACAGCACGGCTGCGTTTGACCACGGCGTCCAGATCGTAGTCGACCCCCGTGGCCTTCAGACCGAATTCCTTGGCACGGTGCATCAGGTGGAACACCTCGGAGGATCGCAGCATCGCCTTGGTCGGAATGCAGCCCCAGTTCAGGCAGATACCGCCCATGTGCTCGCGTTCGATGATCGCCACTTTCAGCCCAAGCTGGGCCGCGCGGATGGCCGCGACATAGCCGCCCGGGCCCGCGCCGATTACAATCAGGTCAAATTCTTTCGCAGCCATGCGAGGAGTCCTCCAAATTCAGATTTGGTTGAACGCTAAACTAATTTGGGCTGAACCTCTAGTGACCTTGCTGAATATCCGCTAGTCGACCGGCGCAGAACTGCCTTCGCCCGCCTGCTGCGCCCGCATGACAGCGCCGTATCCACCGCCATCCAGAAAAGCCTGTTCCGCCAAGGTGGTCTTCCGGCCGAGAGCCACGTTTCTGTAGGGAAAACGGCCGAAGTCACGGATGATGCTCCGATGCGCGCGGGCATGATCGCGGAACGCGCCACCCTGATCAGGCATGCGGGTGCATATCAGTCGCACTGCACGGTCCTGATCGGACAGATATTCGGAATGAACCAGCGGCATGTAGAAAAACACCCGCGCGGGAGGGTCGATGCGCATGTCCCATTTCCGTTCAATCGCCATTTTGGCGGCGGCAAGCGAGAGCTCATCGGTAGAGAACGCCTGAGCGTCTCCGCGGAACATGTTGCGGGACAGTTGATCATTCAAGATGATATAGGCCAGTGATCCGGACGGATAGGTCAGCCATAGGGCCAGCGCCCCTTCGGTAGCGGCTTCCCAGGTGCTGTGGAACCTTTGGCGGATCTGCTCGTCGAACGCAGGATCCGAGCGGAACCAGTCGGTGGGCTCCAGCTCATCCAGCCAGAACGCCAACACCTCATCAGGACTTACCAACGCACCGCTCCTTTACGACACTTTCATGACAGCCATTCGAAGCAGAGATGGCAGTGTCTGACAAGACTTCGATTTCCCTCGCGTCAATAAGTCCTGCATAAGGGTCACACTCGGTCAGGACCGGACGCGCGCTGCGCGTCCTCCACCGCTGCCTCAGCCTCTGCTTCCATCTCGGCCTCTTCCTCGGCTTCGATATAGACTTCCTGCGCGAGTTCTGCGGCGATCTGTGTCGATGCGGCCGAGACCGGGGCGTAAGGCACGGTCTCGAAGTCATCTTCGACCCTGCTGCGTTGTGTCATCCGGTAGCCGCCATACGCAGCGAGCGCGCCCATCAAGAGGCCCATGTAAAGCCAGTATCCGTTGTTGCCTATGGTATCCATCAGGAAGCCGACGACGAGCGGGCCGATCACCGCCCCCACACCGTTGATGAAAAGCAGCCCGCCCGACGCCGCGGCCATGTCTTCACGTGCCAGGTAGTCGTTGGCATATGCGATCACGAGGGCATAGAGCGGGTTCGACGTGCCGCCGACCACCGCCGCCGCGACCAGGATGATGCCGAGGTTCCCCGGGAGAACGAAAGCGATCAGTGCACCGATTGCCCCGATCACGGAGATCCCGATGATCAGCAGCCGTCGATCCATGCGATCGGACAGCCAGCCGATCGGATATTGTGCCAGCAAGGCTGCGATGTAGATCACCGACACGAAAAGGGACACTTCGCCGACACTCAGGCCGACCCTGCTTGCATAAACCGCCGACATGCCGAATTGCGTCGAAAACAACCCGCCGAGCATGAACATCCCCACACTGGCCAGGGGCGACGCGGCAACAAGGTCTTTCAGACTCATCGGTTTGGCTGTGTCGAATGCGGGCATCGGCTTGACCGAAAGCAGGACCGGCGCAAAGGCGAGCGACACCAAGATCGACGGGATGATGAACAATGCAAACCCTGACACATCGCCCTGGCTGACAATCCATTGCGCAAAGACCACGCCCGCCATCTGTACGATCATGTAGAGCGACAGCGCCGTGCCCCGCGTCTCGTTCGTGGACGCGTCGTTCAGCCAGCTTTCTGCCGTGATGTAGACGCCGCAGAAACAAAAGCCGATGATCACGCGCCCGATCGTCCACGCCCAGGGCTCGACCAGCAGCGGGTAAGAGATGAGCACCGCCGAGACCAGTGAACCCATGGCCGCGAAGACCCTGACATGCCCCACACGGCGGATCAGTTCCGGCGTGAAACGCGAACTGAAAAGAAACCCCGCGAAATAGGCCGACATCACGACCGAGAGCGACAGGGTGCTGAACCCCTCAAGCTCGCCGCGCAGGCCCAGTAATGTGCCCTGCAGGCCATTGCCGACCATCAACAGGAACATGCCGATAAATAGGGCCCAAGAGCCTGCGAATACCTTGATCATGGCAACCTCTCATCCAAGCCTCGCCTGCCTATTTCACGATTCGACCGTGACATCACCATGAATGTACGACGCGACAGGTGCCGTTTGCGCCTTCATGCGGATAGGCGCCCCGATCCAGGGGCCCCGCGTTATCGCGAAGGCAGAAGCAACGAGGAATCACCATACGAGAAAAAGCGGTATTCCTGCGCGATCGCATGGGCGTAGATCGCGCGGATTGTCTCTACCCCCATCAGCGCCGAAACCAGCATCATCAAGGTGGACTTTGGCAGATGGAAGTTGGTCATCAGCCCGTCGGACATCTGGAACCGGAAACCCGGTGTGATGAAGATGTCCGTGGGCCCGACCCATGAATGCATCGTATCATCCCTTGCGGCGCTTTCGATCAACCGCATCGCGGTGGTGCCCACCGGGATGATCCGGCCACCCGAGGCGCGCGTGGCGTTGATCTCGGCCGCCGCGGTCTCGGTCACCTCGCCCCATTCGGCGTGCATCTTGTGCGCGCTGATATCGTCGACCTTGACGGGCAGAAAGGTGCCCGCGCCGACATGCAGCGTGACATGGGTGAATTCGACGCCCCGCCGTTCCAAAGCCTGCAAGAGCGGGCCATCGAAGTGAAGCGAGGCTGTCGGGGCAGCTACCGCACCGGACCGTTTGGCCCAGTAGGTCTGGTAGTCCTGCTTGTCCGCGGCGTCGGCCTTGCGCTTGGCCTCGATATAAGGCGGCAGGGGCATCGCGCCCGCCTCTGCCAATGCCGCGTCGAAATCATCGCCCGTCAGATTGAACCGTAACACGCCCTGCCCGTCACGCCGTCCTTCCAGCGTACCGGTCAGATCGCGCGAAAAGATGATCTCTTCTCCGTCACGCACTTTCTTGAGCGGCTTGACCAGCGCGGTCCAGGTTCCTTCGGCCTGCGGTTCAAGCAGCGTGACTTCGATGCGGGCCGATGTCTCGCCTGCGTCACCGCCGCGATGCCGCAACCCGCTCAGACGGGCGGGTATTACCTTGGTGTCATTGAGGATCAGCCGATCGCCGGGTCGGAGGATGTCCGGCAACTGGTTGACGATCCGGTCCTCGATTGTCGTGCCGCGCGCCAGCAGCAACCGCGCCGATGAACGTGGTCGCGCAGGTCGCGTCGCGATCAGCCGCTCTGGCAGATCGAAATCGAAATCACTGAGCTTCATTGTGACAAGTCCGGTGCGGGTCTGCGGAATATCTCGCGAAACATGCCCGGCGTGAAGGCCGACAGGGGATTGACGCTGACCTGCGGTGTCTCGGTGCTACCCGCGATATTGAAATTGAAACCGATCAAACCTTCCCCCCTGCGCGTCAGAAACGATCCGATCTGGTTGACCAGATAAAAGGGCGATACTACCCCCTGCAGATCGATGGCCTTGCTCGCGAGGGTGTAGGTTCCGTCGACGGAAATGCCAAGCCCCGGTCCCACCGCACTTGCCTCGGCGACGATGACCTGTGTCGGTGTGAGACGGAAGCGGGCATCGATGTCTTCAAAGCTCAGCCCCTGTCCGTCAAGCTGCTGCAACAGACCGACAACACTGATCGCATCCAGCAAGGCCGCCATTGTCGGCGCATCACGCACGCGCAGGTCGTTGATAGCCAGCGTGCCATCGAATTCACCCGCCCCCGCACTGGGAAGAAGCGTAAGATCGAAATCCCCGCCGATCCCCGTTTGCATCAGCCCGGAGGCAGCGAGGACCGCGCCTGCATCGTTGCTGCGCAACCGCACCGCTGACCGTCCGGCGCGGGGCGCCACCGCCCCGCTCACGGGGGCGCCACCGTTGAGGCTTGCGGTGAATTGTCCGCGAAAGCCTCCCTCGCTCCGGAAATCCCCCCTGAACCGTGACAGCGCGATCCCTTCGGCGATCTGCAGCCGGTCCAGCGCGATCGAGATCGGCCCGCTGTCGCCCGCCCCGCCACCAAAGCGTGCGCCCCGCAGGTCCAGAAAACCTCCCTCGATCCGCACACCTAGGGGCGCACCCTCGCCGCGGCCTTGCAGGGTGATGGGCGCATTCAGCCAGTCGCCCAGGCGCACTTGCGCAAATCGCGCCTCAGACAGGGTGCCAGCGGCATTCAGCGAGACCCGGCCAGACGCGTCCAGCCCCCCGCCAGAAATAGCGAGGTTCGTGATCTCGGGTACTTCGCCAAGGGTCCCATCGATGCGCAGATCACCAGCCGCCGCAGGGGCCTTGGCCCAGCCCACCGCCGGGATCGCGACGCGGATTCCAACCAGATCCGAGGTCAGCGAGAACTGTGGCGGCCCGCTGCCGAAACGCATCGCAAGCTCACCCTGCGCGCGCCCCGAAACGGTATCCGACGGCAGCGCGATCCCGAATTCATCAAGGAAATCCTGCGACAACGTAACATTCGCGAGCAGCGTGCTTCCCGGACGGTCCGGATCGCCAAAGCGCCGGTCCCAGGCGGCCAGCCCGCTGACATCACCGACAGAGGCCGGCCCCGCGATATTGAGCCCTTCGCGACTTGCCGTCACCTGCAGACGCGGCGAAACAAGCGTTCGCCCCGGCACAAGCCCCGTGCTGCGCACCGCCGTCAACTCGGACGTCATGGCAAATCCGACTGTATCGGGGGCGGGCCGCGGCATCAGTGGCCATGAAATCGTGCCACGCGTCACGGCCTGTCCTTCGGCGATCGACACCGGTACATCGGCGCGGTCCATGTAACTGAACGGCGGCTGGTTGAGGATCGATAACGCTGCCGTGACGGAACTCTCGACGCGCAGATCCAGAACGGCCGGCATCGGGTTCTGCCGCATATCCGCCACCGTCATTGTCGACCCGTCCAGTCCAAGCAAACCGCCCTCTGGCGCCAGCACCTGTCCTTCATCGAGGCTGACCACAAAGCGGTTTTCCTCGATACTGGCAAAACCATCCGCGCCGGTGATCGGCGGCATGGTCGGCATAAAGCGCACCTCGGCATCCGAAAATGCAAAGCCGAGCGCGAATTGCATGGCCCGTTCCGGTGCGATGCGCAGGCCGACCACGACATCTTCGAGCAGACCATCACCGATATTGTTCGCGAACCACCGGCGCGTGCCCGGCCGCATGGCAGGCGGCCAGAAATCGGTGACCCGCGCCGGGGCGATACGGTCGGTTGAGGCATCGAGCGCGATATCCCAGCCCGCATCTGTCGCTGCGATCCGGCCTTTTGCTACGGTACGACTGTCACCGTCCCGCGCGACAAGCTCGCCGATATCCAAAACGAAAGGATCGAACCGGGCACGCAGGTCGATCGACAAGGCAGGCAACTGCGGCGGTGTCTGGTACAGCCCCGCCGGATTGACGGCCACATCCTGCAGCTGCATCTGGGCAAGGATCGCCTGTGGCAGACCGTTGGCGAAGGACCGAAGATAAGCCGTGCCCCCGCCCCGCAACTGCCCCCAGTCCGATCGGACACTCACCTGCGAAAAAGCGATCAGGTCGCGGACCGGGTCAAACTGGAAATAGGTGCTGGCCTGCGCAAAGGGCACCGGGGTCGCGCCGGGATTGGGCTGAAAGACACCCGCGCCGAATTCGAGCCGCGCACTGAGCGGGCCAAGCGCGCCGTCGTCGTCAAGGCTGGTGCGCAGATCGGCGGCCAGGGGCGCATCGATCCCCGCCAGCCACAAAAGTGCGGGCGACTGCGAGGCCAGATCGCTCGCGACACCGTTGTCGATGTTCAGCCCGATCTGCGCGCTGCGGGCACCGCGCGGACTGCTGTAAGACAGGCTGACGGTCGTGACATCCGGCCGTCCCGCCAAAAGCGCAAAATCGCCGCGCAACACGGTCCGGTTCTCACGCAAGTCGAGGCTCACACGCCCCCCGTCCACGATCCAGCTCCGGCCGGCGCGGGCATCATCGAAGTTCACGATCAGTCCCTCTGCCTGAACGACTTCCAGCGCTTCCAGCGCGGGGCGCTCGAAGAGCCGGTCGAACTGCTCGAGAAGCGCGGGCAGGTTGCGTGCGCGACCAACCGCATCTGCCGTGGCGCCCAAAGCGAAAGAGACGGTGCCGTCGCTTGCACGGCGCAGGTTGACCTCGGCCCCGATCAGCCGCACCTCCTGCGCCAGAATCTCGCGGCGGAGGATGACCCCACGCGGCGAAATCAGCCCTTCGACAACAGGAATGCGCGTCAGGGTGAGCCCGCCCTCGTCAAGAAGCCGCGTATCGATCAGCCGCACCCTCGGATGTCCGTCGCGACCGATCCGCAACGTGATCGCCCCGAAATCAAGCTGCGCACCCGGCAGCAGTTGGGCGACACGGTCCGCGACCCGTTCCTCTATCCAGCTGGGCGCGGTAATATCGCGGTCGATCATCATGACGCCGGCAGCAAGGACGAAGGCCACCGGCAACAGCGACACCGCGAGGGCGGCCCTCAGCCAAAAGACCCAGCGCCGCATGCCGCCTGTCCGGACCTTACCGGTGGCCGGTGTTTCGGGCGTATCCGTCGGGGTATTGTCCGTTTCGGGGGCCGGTCGTTCGGTCGGCTGAGACATCTTGATCAATCCGATTGCGCGATCCCCTTTATATTCTTCTGTCACAGACTAAAACAACACAATCAAATGCGAGCCCCGAAAGGACCGGACATGTCACACCCCGATGTCGGCGATACCGCCCCCGCCTTCACCCTGCCCCGCGATGGCGGTGGTGAAGTCAGCCTCGATGATTTTGCAGGCAAGAAGGTCGTTCTCTATTTCTATCCCAAGGACGACACCCCCGGCTGTACCAAGGAGGCGATCGGCTTTACCGACATGGTGGACGCATTCGACGCCGCCGGGACAGTCATCCTGGGTGTTTCGAAAGACAGCATCAAGAAGCATGACAAGTTCGTTGCGAAACATGACCTCAAGATCGCGCTCTTGTCAGACGAAGAGGGTGATGTCTGCGAACGCTACGGCACCTGGGTCGAAAAGAGCATGTATGGAAAGACCTACATGGGGATCGAACGCGCGACCTATCTGATCGGCGCCGACGGCAAGATCGCGCAAGTCTGGCGCAAGGTGAAGGTGCCCGGCCATGTCGAGGCCGTGCTTGACGCGGCGCGCCAAGCGTGACGCTCGCCGAGATGGCCGTCGCGGTGCTGACCACTGCCGACGGCCGGGAAAAGACCGCTCTGTCGCGAAAACATGCGGCAGACTGGCAGGCCGCCCGCGCGGGCGGCACGCCTATTCCCGTCGGCACCGCCACACCACCGTTGCGCCCCGCGCGACCTGACAGACCCGCACTGCTGGATCCGCGCGACGTCCCCCATCGCAAGCCGGGAACCGAAGCAGGCCGCATCGCATTGCTGCATGCTGTTGCCCATATCGAACTCAACGCCGTCGATCTTCACTGGGACATCATCGCGCGTTTCTCGGATGTTCCGCTGCCTCTGGGCTTCTTCGATGACTGGGTAAAAGCTGCGGATGAAGAATCAAAGCATTTCAACCTGATGTGCGACTGTCTTGAACAAATGGGCAGTTGCTATGGTGCGCTTCCCGCGCATGCCGGCATGTGGCGCGCCGCCGAAGATACCGCCGACGACCTGATGGGTCGGCTTGCCGTGGTGCCCATGGTGCTCGAAGCGCGCGGCCTCGACGTCACTCCTGGTATGATCGCCATCTTCAAACAGGCGAAACTGGCCGAGGCAGTGGCAGCGCTGGAGACGATCTACGCCGAAGAGGTGCATCACGTGGCTTACGGATCGAAATGGTTCCACTTTCTGTGTGGCCGCCACGACCATGATCCGACAGAGGTGTTTCACGCCTTGGTCCGCAAATACTTCCACGGCAGCCTCAAACCGCCCTTCAACGAGGAAAAACGCGCCGAAGCGGGCATACCGCCTGATTTCTACTGGCCGCTTGCCGCGACACCTCCCCGACGCGCCGGATGACACTGCGATCGGCAATTCCCCGCTGACCGGACGCACAGGGACCGATCACGCAGAAACCGGCCGTAAATGCCTTGCAGCCTCGGGCCGGCCTGCGTAAACGAATAGGGCATAGCGCCTGCGGGCGCGGCAAGGACACGGGGACGGGGACGATCAAACCGTGAGATCACGATTCACAGCACGCATACACGCCATGCTGGAGCGCGTTTTTCCCGAAAGACGGCTCTTCTTGCGGTCTGACGAAGAAACGCGCTTCATTCGCCTGACACCTGAAACACAGCTGGTCGCCTGGAGCGGAAGCATCCTGATCGTCGGCTGGACCATCATCGCCACGGCAATCCTTTTGATGGACAGCATCGGGGCCGGCAACTTCCGCGCACAGGCCGAGCGGGAACAGATGGTCTATGAGCAACGCCTCAACGCGCTGGCGTCCGAAAGGGACGTTCGTGCGGCAGAGGCTATCGCCGCGCATGACCGTTTCGATGCCGCATTGATGCAGATCTCGATCATGCAATCCGAATTGCTGGGGGTCGAAGAGAAGCGGCGCGAACTCGAACGCGGACTGGAGACGGTCCAGGCGACCTTGCGTGATACGATGCGCGCCCGCGAGGATGCCTTTGCAAGGCTTACCGCGATCGAGGCCGAGGATGCGGACGAGGGCGAAATCGTCGCAAGTGCCGAAAGCGACAGCACGGTCGATCTTTTGTCGGACGCGCTCGCCCAGACCGCTGCCGAACGCGACCAGATCGCAAGGGATGCCGCTTTCGCCATCACACAGGCCGAAGAGCTCGAGCTGGAGCTGCGGTTGCAACAGGAACGCAACGACCAGATCTTCCGCCAGCTTGAAGAGGCGATGCTGGTGTCGGTCGAACCGCTCGACCGGATGTTCCGCGCGGCAGGCATGAATCCCGATCGACTCATCAATCAGGTCCGACAGGGCTATTCGGGTACTGGCGGCCCGCTGACGCCGATCCAGTTCTCGACCCGAGGCCAGGACCCCGATCCCGACGCCCTGCGCGCCAACGCGATCCTGACGGCGATGGACCGGATCAACCTGTACCGGATCGCGGCCGAGAAGGTGCCATTCTCGATGCCGGTCCGCGCGAACTTCCGGCTGACCTCGGGGTTCGGGCAACGTTGGGGACGGCTGCACGCTGGCACCGATTTCGCAGGGCCCATCGGCACGCCGATCCACGCCACGGCAGATGGCGTTGTCACCCATGCCGGCTGGTCGTCGGGATACGGACGGTTGATAAAAATACGACATGACTTTGGTATCGAGACCCGCTATGCCCACCTCAATTCAATGGATGTGCGCGTCGGGCAAAGGGTCTCGCGTGGCGATCGCATTGGTGCTTTGGGTAATTCCGGTCGGTCAACCGGCCCCCATCTTCACTACGAGGTCCGCGAGAGCGGCAACCCCGTCAACCCCATGAATTACATAAGAGCTGGACAAGATGTTTTCTAAATCCAAAATCAACGAACCCGGACCCAAGACCTCGGAACCCGAGACCGGCAAGACCACCGAAGCGCCCAAGCCGTCGGGATCCGACTTCAAGTCCTCCACGCCCAAGCCCAAGCCGCCTGCGTCGATCCTGTCGTCTGATCTGCTGATCACCGGCAATCTCAAGACGACCGGCGACATTCAGGTCGAAGGTCAGGTCGAGGGTGACATCCGCGCTCACCTGCTGACCATCGGCGAAGGTGCGACCATCAAGGGCGAGGTCGTCGCCGATGACGTGATCATCAACGGGCGCATCGTGGGCCGCGTGCGTGGCCTCAAGGTGCGCCTGACATCGACCGCCCGCGTCGAAGGCGACATCATCCACAAGACGATCGCAATCGAAAGTGGTGCGCACTTCGAGGGCTCGGTCCAGCGACAGGATGATCCGCTGTCGAGCGGTGCCAAGAAGATGCCCGCGACACCCGCGACCGACGACAAGAGCAAGGCGACAACGCCCTCCTCCTAGCCCGGCATCCCGTCCAAGGTTGCGAAAAAGAATATGGGCGCCCCATGCGGGCGCCCTTTTCATGCCAACGCGCGGCGATACACATGCCAGGTGGCATGGCCCAGCACCGGCAGGACAACGACAAGCCCCAGAAACCAAGGCACGAGGGCCGCGACCGTCAGGACGGCAATGACCGTGGCCCAGAGAAACATCACACCGAGGTTCTCGCGCACCGCTTTCATGCTGACCAGCATCGCGGTGACGAAATCCACTTCGCGGTCGAGCACCAGCGGCAGGCTGACCACCGTCATCGAGAACAGCAAAAAGGCCAGCACCGCCCCCACGATCAGTTCGGCGGCGATCATCATCAGGCCCGCGGGGGTCAGGAAGGCCTCATAGCTCTGGCTGACATTGGTCATGGTCGACAGGCCCATGAAAAGGGCAAAGATCATATGCGCAAGAAACGTCCAGAACAAAAAATAGATCACGATGATCGCCCCGAGCCACGGCAACTGCCGGGTACGTTCCTGCCACACGATTCCAAGCACGCCCCGCCAGTCCAGCGATTGGCCCTGTTCGATCCGGCGGCTGACCTCGTATAGCCCGGCAGCCGCAAAGGGTGCGAGCAGCGGAAATCCCAAAGAGGTTGCGAGGGTCCAGGTCACGTGCCCTGCCCCGATCCAAAGCATCAGGAAACCGCCCACCACGTAGACCGCACTGAAAAACAGTCCGAATTGCGGGGCGTGGCGAAAATCCCGCCATCCGGCGGCAAGAACCTCCCGCAAGTCGGCCAGTTGCAATGTCTTGACGGTGACTTTCTCGGCCATCCCCTAGCTCTCCCGGTGCCAGTGCTCTGCGATTTGCAGGATAGCCAGATCATCACCCCGTGGGCCTGCGATTTGCAAGCCCATCGGCCGCGATCCCGACAGCGGCAACGCGACGCTTGGCAGCCCGATCAGGCTGACGGGTACGACCACCTCCATCCAGCGGTGATAGCTATCCATGGTGACACCGCCAATCGCCTTGGGCCAATGCCAGTCGATGGGAAAGGGAAAACACTGCGCAGTCGGAAGAATGAAAGCGTCGAACTGCGTGAACAACTGCGCGGCTGCGCGATACCAGTCTGAACGCAAGGCACTTGCCTGCTGAATTTCCGCGCCCGTCAGCTGCGCGCCGCGCGTGATTTCCCAGATCGCCTCGGGTTTCAGCAGATCGCGCGTGCCGGGCTGGTGGTAGAGCGGACCGAGCGACGCAGCGACCGCCCATGACCGCAGTGTCGTCCATGCCTCCCAGATAGCGGCGGCGGGGAACGGGGGCGGCACGACTTCGATTGTGCAACCTGCATCCTCCAATCGTGACAAGCCCGCCTCGCAGACGGTCAGAACGCCCTCCTCCATCGGGTAGGCACCGCCCCAATCACCGAGCCATGCCAGCCTGCGCCCCGACACATCCGTCTTCAACATCTCGGCCAGCGGGTCATGGCGAAGCCCGAAGGGCTGGCGCGCATCGTGGCCCGCCTGCACATCGAGCAACAGCGCGATGTCCCGTGGCGACCGCGCCATCGGGCCTTGGGTCGAAAGCTGATGCAGAAACATGTCTCCCACCGGCTCTGACGGCACAAGGCCCCAAGTCGGGCGGAAGCCGTAGATTCCGTTCCAGCCCGCCGGATTGCGCAGGCTGCCCATCATATCCGACCCATCGGCCAGCGGCACCATTCCGCAGGCCAGCGCCACCGCAGCCCCGCCGGATGAACCACCTGACGACAACCCGCTCAGCGTGGCATTCTCGGTCGCTCCGAAAACAGGGTTGAACGTATGGCTGCCCAAACCGAATTCGGGCGTGTTGGTCTTGCCGACCACGATGGCACCAGCGTTCTGCATCCGGCGCACGGTGATATCGCTGGCTTCTGCGATCTTGCCTGCAAAGGCTGGCGAGCCCATCGAGGTCGGCATGCCCGCGACATTGGTCAGATCCTTGATCGCAACAGGCAAACCCGCAAGCGGTGCATCGCTTTGCGCCCGATCGGCCTGTGCGGCCTCGGCGAGCAACGAATCTTCATCGCGCAAAGACACGATCGCATTTTTCGTCGGGTTGTCGCGTGCGATGCGCGCAAGGCACGCCTGCATCAATTCAACGGCGGAAATCTCGCGCGTGTTCAGTGCTGTCCGCGACCGCACGGCATCCCATGTCAGAACGTCATCCATGACGCCATGGAAGCCATAACCGCCCCGTCAGGCAAGCCTATTCGGCGTTCGCCTCGGCACGGCTCTTGCCCGAGACATCCAGCGCAAGCGTTGCAGCCATGAAACCGTCCAGATCACCGTCCAGCACACCCTTGGTGTCGGATGTCTCGTGGCCCGTGCGCAGGTCCTTGACCATCTGGTAGGGCTGCAGCACGTAAGACCTGATCTGGTTCCCCCACCCCGCATCGCCCGCATTCTCGTGCGCCTCGTTCACGAGGGCCGAGCGCTTATCAAGCTCGATCTGATACAGACGGGACTTCAGCGCCTTCATCGCGATATCACGGTTCTGGTGCTGGGATTTCTCGGAAGAGGTCACAACGATGCCCGTGGGATTATGGGTGATCCGAACAGCGGAATCTGTCGTGTTCACGTGCTGACCACCGGCACCCGATGACCGGTAGGTATCTATCCGGATGTCGGCAGGGTTCACCTCGATCTCGATATTGTCGTCGACGACCGGGTAGACCTTCACTGACGTGAACGAAGTATGGCGCTTGGCGGCACTGTCGAAAGGCGAAATACGGACAAGCCTGTGCACGCCACTCTCGGATTTCAGCCAGCCATAGGCATTGTGGCCACTGATCTTGTAGGCCGCAGATTTGATCCCCGCCTCATCGCCCGGCTGCTCGGACTGCAGTTCGACCTTGTAGCCCTTCTTTTCCGCCCAGCGAACATACATCCGGGCCAGCATGTTGGCCCAGTCGCAACTCTCGGTGCCACCTGCGCCGGCGTTGATTTCGAGGAAGGTATCATTGCCATCGGCCTCTCCGTCCAGCAATGCCTCAAGCTCTTTCTCGGCGGCCCTGGCCTTCAGGGCTGTCAGCGCGGCTTCGGCTTCGGCCACCACCTCGGCGTCGTCTTCCATGTCGCCAAGTTCGATCAGTTCGATGTTGTCCGACAACTCCTGCTTGATGCTGTCGTAGTTGCCCAATGCATCGACCAGCAACTGCCGCTCTCGCATCAGCTTTTGCGCTGCATCGGGATCATCCCACAGGGTGGGATCCTCGACACGGGCGTTGAATTCCTCAAGCCGGTGCGGGGCGGTTTCGTAATCCATCCGCTGCGCCAAGAGCGCCAGCGACTTTTCGATCGCCTCGACCGTATTCTGGGTTTCCGCCCGCATGCCGCACCTTCGTTGACTTATCAGATTGGGTGAGACGGGTCTTACAACCCGCGCCGTTCCATCACAAGCAGGCTAGTAAAGCCCGCCCGAGGAAAGCGTGCCGAAGGTCGCGCGTTCGCCGACGGTCACGGTATCGCCGGTCGATGTGGTCACCTCGCGGCGCTCACCCTGCGCTTCTTCGAAAAGCGGCAGGTCGGCGGCCATCGCGAAGCCACCATCGAACGTGAGCCCGAAGAGCGGCTCTTCGCCCGGACGGAAGCACTCGCGGACGACATTGGCGCCGGACGCATCCTGAGGCAGACGTGCGCCGCTGAAGCGGTCGATATTGATGAACTGGCAATTCTGCGGCACGCGGAACGGACCCGAGCCGTATTTCTCCACCGCCTCTTCCATGAAGCGCGAGAACACCGGCCCGCAATAGCCACCCCCCGACGCACCACGGCCCAATGTTTCGGGAATATCGAAGCCGATGTAGCAGCCGGCCACGATGTTGGACGAAAAGCCGACGAACCAGACATCCTTGGCGTCGTTGGTGGTGCCGGTCTTGCCCGCGATCGGAACCGGCAGGTTCACCGTCCGGCTGGCAGTGCCACGTTCGACCACGCCCCTTAGCATGGACGTCAACTGATAGGCGGTGATTTCGTTCATCACGCGGTCGCGGTTGCTGATGATGCGCGGGGCCTCACCTGCTGGCAGATCGGGGTCGGCACAATCCAGACAATCCCGCTGGTCATGCCGGTAAAGCGTGTTGCCATAGCGATCCTGTACACGGTCGACCAGCGTCGGCTCGACCCTCTCGCCGCCGTTGGCGAACATCGCATAGGCTGCCACCATCTTGAAAAGCGTCGTCTCGTTCGAGCCCAGCGAAGCTGACAGCACAGGGGTCATATTGTTGTAGACACCAAAACGTTCGGCATAGCGGCCGATGGTGTCGATCCCGACTTCCTGGGCCAGCCGGATCGTCATCAGGTTCCGCGACTGTTCGACCCCCGTGCGCATCGGCGTGGGACCATAGAACTGGTTCGACGCATTGCGTGGCCGCCACGTCCCCTGTGGCGTATTGATCGTGATAGGTGCATCCACGATGATCGTTGCAGGTGAATACCCACTGTCGAGTGCCGTGGCGTAAACAAAAGGCTTGAAAGAGGACCCGGGCTGACGCTGTGCCTGCGTAGCCCGGTTGAACACCGAATCCTCGTAGGAAAATCCGCCCTGCATCGCCAGCACCCGGCCAGTATTGACATCCATGGCCATGAACGCGCCCTGCACGGCCGGAACCTGGCGCAACGTCCAACGCTGGAACTCGCCTGCATCATTCGACAGACGGCTGACGTGAACGACATCGCCCGCCTCGAAGTTCTCGAAGAAGTCGCCCACCATCCAACGGATGTCCTCGCGCGGCACCACGAAGGGCTCCCCCTCCGTTTCAGTCACACCTTCAACGCCGATGGTCAGCGTGTTCTCCGCCACATCACGGATCACTGCCGGATACCACTGGCCACCCAATGTGATGTTGCGCGCCACATCGGTCTCGGCCAGCGCCGCGCGCCAGCTTGCCTCATCCGCCAATGCTTCGACCGGCACTGTCTCGCCCGTGCCGCGCCAGACCTGCTGGTCGCGGTCATATTCCTCAAGTGCCTGTTGCAGCGAATGCGCTGCCGTCACCTGCAAGTCGGGATCGATCGTTGCGCGGATCGAAAGCCCACCCGAGAAGAACTCTTCTTCGCCGAAATTCTGGCTGAGCTGGCGGCGGATCTCGTCAGTGAAATAATCGCGCTCGGGTAATGTCTCGCGAAAATCCGCGTAATCGCCACCCTGCACCGACAGAAGCGGCGCGTCGCGCTCGGCCTCATAAGTCGCGGCGTCGATATAGCCGTTTTCAAACATCTCGCGCAGGGTATTGTTGCGCCAGAAAATCGCCGTCTCCCGATCGCGCACGGGATGGCGGTTGCTGGGTGATTTCGGCAGGGACGCCAGATAGGCCGCCTCGCCGGGCGTCAACGCGGTCAGCGGCTTGTTGAAATACGTCAGCGCAGCAGCGGTGACGCCATAGCTGTTTTGCCCCAGAAAGATCTCGTTGAGATAGAGCTCGAGTATGCGCTCCTTGGACATGGCCCCTTCGATGCGCACCGCGAGGATGATCTCCTTGATCTTGCGCTCGACGGACCGCGACCCGTCGAGCAGGAAGTTCTTCATCACCTGCTGTGTAATGGTCGATGCACCGCGCAGATTTTCGCCGCGCGACTGCACCGCATCGTAAATGGCTGCCCCGATGCTCATCGCGTCGAAGCCACTGTGTTGGTAGAAATTCTTGTCTTCGGCGGAAATGAAAGCCTGCTTGACCAGATCGGGGATTTCCTCGGCGGGCGTGAACAGACGCCGCTCGACGGCGAATTCGTCGATGATTTCACCCTCGATGGAATAGACCCGGCTGATCGTCTTGGGCGTGTATTGCGCAAGCGTTTCGTAGCTCGGCAAATCGCGGCCATAAAGATAGACCACCCCGACAAGCCCGATCACGGCCATGAAAACCGCAAGCGTGAGCATCGTGAAGATGCCGCCGATAAACGAAAGAAAAAAGCGTAGCACGGGGATATCGACTTTCATAAAGTACGTGATCTTATACGCTGTGCGCCGGTCAGCGTCAAAAGCCCATCGTGTCGGATCGGCCCGGCATTGCACGTTGTGACGTCACGATCTGTTGAGCAACGCCTAACGCGCCAGAAGGTTCACCGTCTCGGCGATGGTTCGCGAAATCATGTTCCGGCCCTGTTCGGAGACCAGAAAGGCGCGGGTTTCGGCGTGATCGAGCCCCCCCAAGACGATAGCGACCGCAGGAAACGCCGGCACGTGAAGGATCGGCAGATCGGCCGTCACGCGCGGTTCTTGCGGCAGGGGCACGCCGGCGCGCGCCAAGCCCGCGACAAGCGCCTCGGCGATACGGGTCGCTTCGGGTCCGGTTTCGGCCCGCGCCAGATCGCCCAACACCGCATCCACAGCGGTCGGCGCCTCACCCGCAACGACCACGTCGGCACCATTCCCCAGATCAAGCGCGTCCACTGTACCGAAGGTCGCCACCCTGATCCCCGCGACGTCATCAGCGGTTGCATGAAGGCTGAGCACCAGATCAGCCCCGACCTCGTGCGCCAGCGTCAGACGCCCGTCGCGCGACACGAAGTCGTCGCCCTGCCGCGCCAGAACCGCCCGCACGCCCGCAAGACGGTTCAGATGCACTGCCAGTTCCGTTGCCATGATCAGCGTCAGATCCGCCTCCTTCACGCCGCCAGCAGCGGCACCGGGGTCGATGCCACCATGGGCCGGATCGAGCAGTACGATGTAATCAAGGCTTTCGGCCAAGCGCTGCGCCTCGGCGGGATCGAAACCGGTCGCCGCCTCCCAACCGGGGTCGGGCGGCGCACCGGCGCGCGCCGCGAAATCCGCATCAGATACGCGGGCGAGCGTGATCGTCAGTACCGCCGCCCCGTCCGCCCGCACCATACCCGCGGTATCGATGGCCAGCGGGCCGTGCAGGTCGAAAATGATCCGGGTCCACCCGGGCCGGAACGGGCCCGCGCGGACTGCGTCGACAGCCTCGGCCCGGGCCAGCGCATCATTGTCCAGTTCCGCGGCGTCCAGCCCCGCGACGTCAAGGACGAGGCGGCGCGGCGCGTCGAGCGTGAAGACACGGTAAGGTGTGATCGCGTCCATTTGCAGTGTCAGGGTGGCGCTATCGTCCGAAGGCGCGGTGATCCCGGCACCGGTCAACGTGACATCGGCCTGCGCCACTGCCGCCCCTGCAAACCAGACCAGAAAGGCCGCCAGCCGGATCATGTTGCCCGCGCGGCCATAAAGCGGGCCAGCCGCTCGAGCCCTTCGGAGATATCGGCCGTTGCGCGCGCATAGGAGAACCGCAACCAGCGGTGCCCGCGCACCGGATCGAAATCGAGGCCCGGTGTCACCGCAACGCCCGCGACCTCGAGAATCTCGGTCGCGAAAGCGCGGGCGTCGTCGGTGAATTCCGATACATCGACATAAATGTAGAACGCCCCGTCGGGCGGCGCGAAGCGGACGAGCCCGGCAGCCTTCAACCCATCGATCATCAACGCGCGATTGGCGCGGTAGACATCACGATATGCATCCAACTCGCTCGGGCAGTCCATCGCATGCAACGCGAGCCGTTGCGCGGCATGGGGCGCGCAGATGAACATGTTTTGCGCCAGCCGCTCGACCTGCCGGACATGATCCGCGGGAACCACCATCCAGCCCACGCGCCAGCCAGTCATCGAAAAGTACTTCGAGAAGGAATTGATCACATAAGCCTGATCGGTGATCTGCAGCGCTGAAACAGCTGTGCGGTCATAGTCGATACCATGGTAAATCTCGTCCGATATCAACGCTGCATCCTGCGCGTGACATGCATCCGCCAAGGCTGCCAAGGCAGGCCGGTCCAGCATCGTCCCTGTCGGATTGGCGGGCGAGGCAACGATCAGACCGTCGAGGTCATGGTCGGCCACATCCTCTGGTCGCGGCTGAAAGCGATGCGCGAGTGTCGTCTCGATGCCCACCGGTTTCAGGCCGACCGCCCTGAGGATCTGGCGGTATGACGGATAACAAGGCGTACCAAGACCCACCCGCGCGTCATTGTCGAAGAGTGCGGAGAACGCGAGAAGAAACGCCCCCGAGGCCCCGCTTGTGACCACCACGCGCGCGGGGTCGAGATCGAGGTCATACCAATCGGCATAATGTGCCGCGATCCGCGCCCGCAATTCGGGGAGCCCGAGCGCCACGGTATAGCCCAAGGGCGTTTGCAGATCGTCGATCAGCTTTCGCCTGGCGGCCTCGGGCGCGCCGGTACCGGGCTGGCCCACCTCCATGTGAATGATGCGACGCCCTGCGGCCTCGGCTTTGCGTGCCGCCTCCATGACGTCCATCACGATGAATGGATCGACATCGCCTCGCTTTGAATGGCGCATCCCCTGCCCCTTTGCCGACAGCAGCTATTCGGCCGCTTCTTTGGCGCGCTGGGCTTCCAGCTCTTCGGCCTTCTTCTCGACCTGTTCGACGATGTGGTCGATCATGTCTTCGTTGGATTGCTTGTGGCTCTGCTTGCCCGCCAGGTAAACCATGCCGGATCCCGCGCCACCGCCGGTAAATCCGACATCGGTCATCAGCGCCTCGCCGGGGCCATTGACGACACAGCCGATGATCGACAGCGACATCGGCGTCTTGATGTGCTCCAGCCGTTCTTCGAGCGCCTCTACCGTCTTGATGACGTCGAAGCCCTGCCGTGCGCAGGAGGGGCAGGAAATGATGTTCACGCCACGGTGCCGCAGACCCAATGACTTGAGGATCTCGTATCCCACCTTCACTTCTTCAACCGGATCGGCGGACAGGCTGACGCGGATCGTGTCGCCGATCCCCATCCACAGAAGGTTGCCCAGACCGATGGCCGACTTGATAGTGCCGGACACCAGGCCGCCGGCCTCGGTGATGCCCAGATGGATCGGCGCATCGGTGACATCGGCCAGTTGCTGGTACGCGGCGGCAGCCATGAAAACGTCCGATGCCTTGCAAGATATCTTGAATTCGTGAAAGTCATTATCCTGCAGGATCTTGATGTGATCCATGCCGCTTTCGACCATCGCGTCGGGGCACGGCTCACCGTATTTTTCAAGCAGGTGTTTTTCCAGCGAGCCGGCGTTCACACCGATCCGGATCGAACAGTTATTGTCCCGGGCGGCCTTGATCACCTCTTTGATGCGGGTCTCGTCGCCGATATTGCCGGGGTTGATCCGCAGGCAGGCGGCCCCCGCTTCGGCGGCTTCGATCCCGCGTTTGTAGTGAAAGTGGATGTCGGCGACGATCGGCACGCTGACTTCGGGAACGATCTGCCTGAGTGCGCGGCTCGACGCTTCGTCGGGCACCGACACACGGACGATATCAGCACCCGCTTCGGCGGCGGCGTTCACCTGCGCGATGGTCGCCCCGATGTCAGTCGTCAGCGTATTCGTCATCGTCTGCACGCTGATCGGTGCATCGCCCCCCACAGGCACGTTGCCGACCATGATCTGACGGCACTTGCGGCGGTAGATGTTGCGCCACGGGCGGATGTGATTGAGAGACATCTTGCGCGTTTCCTGCTGCGGATCGTTCACGTCACAACCTAAGCCGTGGACGGCGTCGCAGCAAGCCGTTGCGGGGGGTGATCTACTGCCCTGCCGTCACTTCGGCGACATTGACGATTTCGGCCAGGTCAACATCCGCATCGAGGTCGGCGATCCGGTAGCTATCGGTCAGGTTGTCGGACGTCAGGACGACGTCCGCTGTGACGACGCCGCTCGGGCCGACAGGCCCGTAGTGAACGCCGTTGACGGCGAAATACATCGCGCCGCTTTCACCGACGCGCAGTCGGGCAGGTTCCTCGGTAGTGGGCACAACGAAATTCTCGCCCGCTTGCATGACACCCTCGAAGATGATCGTCCCATCGGCAGATTGCACGCGGACCCACGCCGGGCGTACCGCAACAAGCTGCACATCGGGCGCGGCCGGTTCGACGACCTGAATTGGCGGCACCGCCGGCGCGTCAGTCTCTTCGGCAACGATCATCGGAATCTCGTCGGGCAAGAGGTCTGGGGCGAAGGTGCCGATTGTGGCTGGCGAAAGCGTCGAGATCGGCGCATCCCGCGCGACGAGGACCGGCACGTCGAGCGCCTGCGGACGATAAAGGCGGTCCATGACGTCGGCGGCAGGGGTTTGCAGGTCGTCAAGCGCATCCTGCGGCACGATCGCATTGGTCGCACCGGCCAGCGGATCGAGATCGGAGAGGACGACAGGGGTCTGTTCGATCGGCGCGAACTGCACGCGCTGCACCTCTTGCAAGACGCTCCACCCGCCGTAGCCGAGGCCCGTTATCAGCGCCAGCAACACCAGCGTCGAGCCGATGGCGCGCGGCTCTATTCCGGAAAACACAGCATCCCCCGCCGGCACAAAGGGCGTGGCAGAGGACTGGAAGATATCCTTGCCCAGCGGCGCATCGGACGGATCATAGCTTTTCGATTTCCGGGTCGAGGCTTGGGCCGACATCCCGTGCGCCGTTGCAAAGCCGCTTTCAGCGCAAAAGGCCGCATAGGCTTCATCGGGGTTCATGTTCAGGTAGCGGGCATAGGATCGCACGTAACCTGCGATGAAGCCCGGCGTATCAAAAGCGGTAGGATCGGCATTCTCGATCGCGGCGATGTAAGCGGCCTTGATCTTCAGTTCGCGCTGCACGTCCAATAGGCTTTTGCCCATGGTTGCACGTTCACCGCGCATCAGGTCGCCCAAGCGCAACTCGTAGTCGTCAAAGCCTTTGGCTACGACCTGCCCTTCCGCGTCATCGCGATCGAAGGATTTCCCAATCATCGACTGTCCCGTCGCTTACTGCCCCTAAGCACCCGGACGTTATCGAATCAACTATGTCGGTGTGCCTAGACTGAAAATAGCACGCTGCAACAAGTTATGCACAGGCTGATTGGATTTAGCCCGCCAGCTCAGCACGATTCAGCGCACAATGCGACCAAAGCCCGTCCAGAGCGCCTACTAATGCATCCATTTCCTTCGGACCGTGCACCGGCGAAGGTGTGAACCGCAAACGTTCGGTGCCGCGCGGCACTGTGGGAAAGTTGATCGGCTGCACATAGATGCCGAACTCTTCCAGCAACATGTCCGACAGCTTCTTGGTGTGCACCGGATCTCCGACGACGAGCGGGACAATGTGGCTGCCATGGTCGATGATCGGCAAACCCAGCCCCTTGAGCCGCAGCTTGAGGATCTTGGCCTGGGTCTGGTGACGCTCGCGCAGCGCCTGATCCGTCTTGAGATGCGCAACCGAAGCGGCAGCGCCGGCGGCAACCGCCGGTGGCAGCGACGTCGTGAAGATGAAGCCGGGCGCATAGGACCGGATGGCGTCGCACATCTTGGCAGAGGCCGCGATGTAGCCCCCCATCACACCGTAAGCCTTGGCGAGCGTACCGTTGATGATGTCGATCCGGCCCATCAGACCGTCACGCTCTGCCACACCGGCCCCACGCGGGCCGTACATGCCGACAGCATGGACTTCATCGATATAAGTCAGCGCCCCGAATTCATCCGCCAGATCACAGAGGGCGGCGATCGGGCCGAAGTCACCATCCATCGAGTAGATGGATTCGAATGCGATCAGCTTCGGCGCCGCAGGATCATCGGCTTCGAGCAATTCACGCAGATGCGCGACATCGTTGTGGCGGAAAATGCGCTTTGCCCCGCCGTTGCGACGCACCCCTTCGATCATCGACGCATGGTTGAGAGCATCCGAATAGATGATGAGCCCCGGAAACAGCTTGGGCAGCGTGCTCAAGGTGGCGTCGTTGGCGATATAGGCCGACGTGAACAGCAGTGCCGCATCCTTGCGATGAAGATCGGCAAGCTCGGCCTCGAGACGTTTGTGGTAGACCGTGGTGCCACTGATGTTGCGTGTGCCGCCGGACCCGGCGCCAGTCGCCTCGATCGCTTCGTGCATGGCCGAAAGGACGACCGGATGCTGGCCCATGCCCAGATAATCGTTTCCACACCATACGGTGACAGGGCTTTCCGACCCATCGGGCTTGCGCCACGTCGCGTTGGGAAACTGGCCCCGCTTGCGTTCGATGTCGATAAACGTCCTGTAGCGACCTTCCTCATGCAAACGGGCAATCGCACTGTCCAGTTGGGCATTGTAGTCCAAGTCGTCGTCCTTCATTTTCGTCTCATTGGCGCGAAATACAGCACCTTTGAATCGTTCTAAGCGTCATATAGGGCCTGTTGTGCTCCGACAAGACGTTACAAAGTGTCGCCCCCTACGACGTTGATCATGCGCGATCGCGGGTCGGTTTCCTTGATTTGCATCAAGCCGTGCGCGGCTTTGACAATGGCTTGACGCTGCGGGCAAAGCGGACAACCTTCGCGGCGACCAAGACCATGAAAGGAAACCCGATGACCCGCGACTCCGTCCTTGCCCATGTCGATCACACCCTCGACGATGCTGTTGCACGTCTGTGCGACCTGCTGCGCATTCCGTCGATTTCGACCGACCCGGCCTACAAGGCAGATTGCGACAAGGCGGCCGACTGGCTGGTCACAGACCTGCAGAGCATCGGTTTCGACGCCACCAAGAGGTCCACGCCGGGGCATCCGATGGTGGTGGCCCATTATGACGGCGACGGCCCGCACGTCCTGTTCTACGGCCATTACGATGTGCAGCCGGTCGATCCGCTGGACCTGTGGGATAACGGCCCTTTCGATCCGCAACTTCAAGATACGCCCGACGGTAAGGTCATCCGTGGACGCGGATCGTCTGACGACAAGGGGCAATTGATGACCTTCGTCGAAGCCTGCCGCGCGTGGAAAGCCGTGCATGGCACCCTGCCGTGCAAGATCACGATGTTTTTCGAAGGCGAAGAAGAATCGGGCTCTCCGTCACTGATCCCTTTCATGCAGGAAAACCGCGAAGAGCTCACCGCCGAGATCGCGCTGATCTGCGACACCGGCCTGTTCGATGAAAAGACCCCCGCCATCATCACCCAGTTGCGCGGGCTTCTGGGCGAGGAACTGACGATCACCGGCCCCGACAAGGACCTGCACTCGGGCATGTACGGCGGGTTGGCGATGAACCCCGCAAGGGTGCTGGCCCGTGTGATCGCAGCTCTGCATGACGACGACGGCCGCATCACGATCCCGGGCTTCTACGACGGCGTGCCCGAGCTCTCCAACGAACTCGCCGCTGCATGGGACGATCTGAAATTCGATGAAAAGGCATTTCTGGGCGAGGTCGGCCTTTCGCTGCCTGCCGGCGAGCGGGGGCGCCGTCCGCTCGAAATGCTATGGTCGCGCCCCACCTGCGAGGTCAACGGGATGACGTCGGGTTATACCGGCGACGGCTTCAAGACGGTGCTGCCCTCGAAGGCCTCGGCCAAGATCAGCTTCCGGCTGGTGGGCGCGCAGGACCCTTTGGCGATCCGCAAGAGCTTTCGCAAGATGGTCGAGCAGATGATACCCGGCGATTGCTCGGTCACGTGGACAGACCATGGCGCGGGTCCGGCAGGCCACATGACCACCTCGCATCCAGCCTTCAACCAGGCGCGCGAGGCTTTGTCGGATGAATGGCCCAATGCCGCCGCCTTTATCGGTTGCGGCGGGTCGATCCCGATCGCGGGATATTTCAAGGATATCCTCGACATGGACGCGATGCTGATCGGGTTCGGGAAAGACGACGACCAGATCCATTCCCCCAACGAAAAATACGACCTGTCGTCATTTCACAAGGGCATTCGCAGCTGGGTCAGGATTCTGGCTGCGATGACCTGAGCCGCCTTCAGGCCGGGGCCAGTACGGGTGTGTCGATGACCGGCCGGCTATTCTTGACGTGTCGCGCCACCATCTGGCGCGCGCCCGCGCCAGACGGCACGAACCGCGCCATCTTGCGCGTCACCAATGCCTCCTGACCGAAGATCGTTGTCAATTCGGCCAGGGCAGCGGCACCAATCGTTTCCAACGCCATGGCGCCAGTATGCATCGTCTCGGCGGGGGCCCCGTCTGCTATCACGATTTCATGCAGATCACACATGAAATGCACATAGGTCACAGCGGCATCATGCGCGACGACATCGACCCCTTCGAGGCCCAGAAGTTGCCGAGCGGCGACCAGCACCTCGACGGTGTCGAACATGCGCACGGCGATTTTCGAGCGGACAAGAATGCGATGCTGCGGCGATACGACAAGATCGCGCACCGGCATTCCCTGACCCAATGCGCCGGCGGCAATCCTGATCGGGCGCAGGCGCGGTTCGGCGGCAAGGCACGCGGCGTCGATCTCCTGCCGCGCGATCCAACGAATAGGCTGCGGGCCATGATCGAGAGTCATCACCAGATCGCCCAAGGCCAGGCTGCCCGCTGCACGCTCTCCCTGCGGTGTCGCAATCATCGTCTGGTCAGTGAAGCAGATGACATTGACCCAAGGGACCGTACCGTCTGAGTTCGCGCTGACAATCGTGCCGAGATCGGTATTCGGCGGTGGCGCGATAGGATTGCCATTGCTGTCGACGAAGGTGTAGCCGACCGTGACAAGGTCGGGATTCCCTGTCAGCGACCCTGTCATATTGTCCGTCGACAGGCGGAGACCGACAATGCTGATCCCACTTGAGAAATTCACGATGAATTCGGACTGTACGCGGGTCCCCGTCCCGAAAGTCCTTGTGACCTCGTCGCCGTTTCTGTCATCGAAAGTGAATGTGACCGGATCTACCAGTTGCTGGTTCCGGCCCCGGTTGCCATCGTCGAAATCGAAAACCTCATCGCCGCCGGTGCCGTCGTCCGTATCGTCTATCTGGATGGTTTGCCCCGCTCCAGCACCGTGGAAATAGCTCGA